>Ga0074195_1000052_pt1 | contig 301921 bp, 312 predicted proteins | sample EPASupsiteHSE623_FD_64525 | JGI IMG/M metagenome (GOLD analysis project Ga0074195, IMG submission 64525) | Bioremediated contaminated groundwater from EPA Superfund site, New Mexico - Sample HSE6-23 | ecosystem: Environmental > Aquatic > Deep subsurface > Groundwater > Contaminated ...
TGCAATTTATTTAAGTCTCTGCCCTATATTATAGCATGCCCAGGACAGCTATGCCTCCAACCGTTTATCCTTTATTTTATGTAAAAACATATTTCTTACCTCTACCGTGCGTGGGTGAAGGAGTCTCCCTTCATCCAGACAATAGCGGATAGTGGATTCAAGCCCCAGCAGCATCGCTTCATCCAGGTTGTGGCGCGACAATTGGCGCAGACGCTCCAGATCCGGATACATATCCCGGTTTGGTTCTATCATATCGGCGAGAAATATGATCTTCGCCAGGAGATCCATAGTCGTCGAACCCAATGTGTGAGTCCTTACTGCTTCTAATATCTCCTTATCTTTTATCCCCAATTCCTCTATTAGAAGGTGGGCACCGACCGGAGCATGCAGCAGTTCTGGTATCTGTTTCTCCGCTTCATCCGCTATTTGATCGTCTTGGCCAACAGCCAACAACAACTGGCCTGCAGTCAGGTTTTTGGCGTAGTCATGCAATATCCCAGTTAGATATGCCTTGTCAGCATCCATCCCATATAGCTGTGCTAAATCTCTGGCTGCTCGGGCTACACCCAGGCAGTGTTGATATCTATGGGCTGATAACCTGGTTTTGATTATTTGTTCGGCTTGAGATGCGTTAAGCATTAGTTCCTTCCTCATCCTGGTATAGATTATTTTCCACAATATATTTCTCTACCCCTTCAGGTACCAAATACTTAATAGTCTTGCCTTCGGTCACCCTTTGGCGGATTTCACTGGAAGAGATATATAGGCCGGGAATAGGCAGAATCAAGGTCCTTTTCCATAAATAGTCAGGAATCTCCCGGAATCTCTGGTCATTACGGTTTAGCCGGTATCCCGGCCTGGTAACCAGTATAAAGTGGCAAAGTTTTAACAAGCGATCAAGCTCTTTCCAGGTATTTATCAATAGCAGGGCATCGGTCCCCAGTATGAAATAAATCTCTGCTGCGGGGTAGAGCTGCCGACAACTGGCCACGGTTTCAACCGTATAGGAAAGACCCTGCCTATCCAGTTCCATTGGTGATACCTCAAAGTTAGGATTGTCTTGAGCCGCTAACACCACCATGTTGAAACGGTGACGGCTGTCAAGAACTCCTTCCGGATCTTTATGAGGCGGCCGGGCAGCCGGTACAAATATAATCCGATCAAGGTGGAAAGCATCGCGGACGCATTCCGCCGCAACCATATGGCCGTAATGAATCGGATCAAAGGTCCCCCCCAGTATGCCCAGTGATTTTATGGTTTGCACAGCTTTCACCTTTACTTTAAATATTATTAAACCTGATGGAAAAATCTAAATTTAATCATAACTTTTGGCATTATAAATTGCAAATTGCCGATAATTATTGAATCACGGCGAGAAATGATTTAATCTTTTATCTAGGTGACTTTTAACAAGTAGTTTTTAGGTCAATTATTTACCATTGCAAAGAAGAAAGGAAACTCCACATGGAAAAGGATATTGAGATAATTTTTCATAATCGCGGTCTGCGCAGTTATATTGAAGTTGATCTCTGCGCTGAATGTCCCCGCCAGGATGATAAGGGTTGCTGCGGATACTATTCTCCGGTTTTTTATCCGACTGACCTGGGCTATTTGTATCTAACCCAACCTGATCTGCTGGATCACATTTTTTCCTTGGAGCATCTGACTATTTTAGACTCCTCCGTAACCGTTAACAATGTGATTGATGGGGACAGCTACCGCTGTAAATTCCACCGCAAAGAAGGTGGTTGTTTTCTGTCCCAAAGTACACGGGAATCCATCTGCCGGCATTTCGTGTGTCCAGGCATAGGCTGGTGGTTGGAGGAACAGATGCAGAATTGGTGGGATTTTTTCGATGAATTGAGCAGTTATGAAATAAAGCTTAACAACCACTGGTCAGCACTCCTCACCGAAAAGGGTCTTAGCCTTCGCAATCCCTCCCAGCGAGAAACTATTTACCAGGAACTAGGAAGAATATATCAGGAAGAACTAGCCAGGTTGCCAGATTTCATTGATCAGATGCCCTCCATGGAGAGCAAAACTATGCAGCGTACCATACGCTTCGGAACAGATTGGCAGTTATGACGCGATGCAATTTGATAGGCCAACGCCGGTAATTATTTAGCTATTATACTAGGGAGGTAAATCTATGGATTGGAACAGAAATGCAGAGATACTGAACAACGTTTTGGACGCAATCGGCAAGACCCCTATGATTAATTTGCAGCGTATATCCTCGGATATTAACGCCGATATTGCTGTTAAACTGGAATATACCAATCCCAGTGGCAGTCTCAAGGATAGAGTCGTTTATGAAATAGTTACGCAGGCAGAACAGCGCGGGGAACTGAAACCAGGGATGATACTTCTGGAAGGCACCACCGGCAACACTGGAATTTCCACCAGTATGGTCGGGGCCTGCAAAGGCTACCGAGTAATTATCGTTATGCCCGAGGGGATGAGCGAAGAACGCAAAAAAACCATCGTTGCTTATGGAGCCGAGCTGGTTCTTACTCCGGGAGCGGAGACCGATGTGGATTTGGTTCTCAAAGAAGTGACCCACATCAAGGAAAAGTATGGAGCACAGGTGTTCGAGATCGGTCAGTTTGTTCGTCAGGAAAATCTCAATGCCCATTACTGCAATACCGGCCCGGAAATCTGGGAGCAGTCCGGAGGTAAGCTAGATGTGTTCATAATGTGCCAGGGAACCGGCGGTACTATTACCGGCACTGCCAAATACCTGAAAGAAATGAACCCGTCCATTAAGATATACATTTCCGAACCAGCCGAATCCCCTATACTGGCCTGCGGAAAAATTGGCAAACACAAGGTTCAAGGTATTGCCGACGGGTTGATTCCAGAGATCCTGGATCTGCAATATGTGGATGGTGTGGTTCTGGTTAGCTCTGACGACTGTATTGCTACTGCTCAGGAGATGGCGAAAAAGGAAGGCATATTCTGCGGGATTTCAACCGGATGCAATGTCGCCGCCGCCTGCAAAGTATCCCAAAAATACCCAGATAAAAAACTGATTGTAACAATTGTTAATGATAACGGCTTGCGCTACCTTTCCACCCCCCTGTGCGGAGTTCCGGTTGACCGCAAAGAACTGGATCGGGAATATGCACTGAGCCTCGAAGACATTGAAAAACTCGCAGCCTATAAGCTGGAAGTTATTGAATAGCGTTTTTTATTGATAACCAGAAAGGGGATGGAGACCGTGTTTAAGCCGAGTCATGCTTCGATAGTCGGCATTGGTGATTTAAAGCCATCCCTGAACCCAGGTGGTAAAAGCACCCTGGATTTTATGGCGGAAGCGGCGGCACTGGCCATTCTAGATGCCGGTCTGCTAAAAAATGATGTTGACGGCCTCCTGGTAACTCCCCCAAGCGAGGACAGCTATTTCCTTTGGCCGTCCCAGGTAGCTGAATACCTGCAGCTCTTCCCAGTCTTTATGAATATGGTGGAACTAGGTGGTGCAAGTGCGGCGGCAACTATCGCCCGGGCTGCCTTGCTAGTAGATGCAGGCGTCTGTAAAAACTGTCTGTGCCTGAGCGGCGGGGTCTGGGACAAACAGGTCTTCAACACCCTGGAAGGCAAGATGGCAGTGATGTCGCAGGCTGAGATCGATTATGACCTGCCCTATGGCCCTATGGGCTTTAACTCTGGCTATGCTCTGATAGCGCGCCGCCACATGCACGAGTACGGAACCACCCCTGAACAACTGGCTAAAATCGCGGTTGACCAGCGCTTCAACGCCATGGCAAATCCCGACGCCCTTTTTAAGAACCCCCTTACCGTGTCGGATGTCCTGGCTTCACCCCTCGTCGTTGACCCCCTGCATTTACTGGAAATTGTAAGGCCTTGCAGCGGAGCTTCGGCAGTTATGGTAAGCCGTTTCCCCTCCGATGCAAATAGGCATGATCCCGTACTTGTCCGGGGTTTTGGGGAAGCCTACACTCACAGCTCTATTGTCTATGCTACAAGTCTAACCGATAGTCCGATAAAAATGGCCTCCCACCGAGCTTGCCAGATGGCTGGAGTGGAGATTGAAAATATTGACCTGGTTTCCCTGTATGATTGCTATACTATCACGGTCTTGATAAGCCTGGAGGACATCGGGTTCTGCCCCAAAGGTAAGGGCGGTAAGTTTGTGGAGAATACCGATCTGACCTATAACGGAAGCCTGCCCTGCAACACCCATGGGGGCCAGCTTGCCTGTGGCCAGGCCTCCTTTGCCGGAGGAATGTCCCACGTCACCGAAGCCGTCCGCCAGCTCCGGGGAGAAGCCGGAGTCCGCCAGGTGAAGAAGAACCGCGTGGCGCTGGTAAATGGCAATGGCGGAGTCATGAGCACCCAATGCTGCCTTATACTGGGGAGGGGCTAGGCATGAATGACTACAAAGATACCTACTGGCAATACATTTCTTCTGGAAAGCTCTGTCTGCAATTTTGCCCGGCATGTAAGCAATATATCTTCTACCCCCGCGGTCTCTGCCCGAACTGCTTGCAATCCGGGCTGGAATGGAAAGAAGTAACCGGAAAAGGCCGAGTATACAGCTATACCATTGTACACATCAGTTCCCTACCTGATTTTCAGGACGAAACACCCTATATCTACGCTCTTATCGAACTGGCCGAAGGAGTCAGGATGCCCTCCAACCTGATCGACTGCCCTATGGATAAAGTTAGGGTCGGTCTATCGGTAGAACTTGCCTTCATCAAAAGGAAGGGTAAAATCCTCCCGGTCTTCAAACCGAGTGAGGCGACTTTTTCAATAAATTTTCTCACCTCCAAAGGCATTGGAGGAACTATTAATAATCTTATAAATAAAGAAGGGAGCCAGCTGTGAGTGTTATTAAGTCCAACCTTCTGCTCCTGCTTGCCGCAGCCATCTGGGGATTTGCTTTTGTAGCCCAAAGGGTGGGGATGGGGTACATAGGTCCGTTCACTTTCAACGGCGTGCGGTTCCTGTTGGGCAGTCTATCATTGATTCCGCTGATAATGTATTTCAACAAAGATTCCCTGCCCTCGCACATGGGATTCAAGAGTGCAGTGCTACCGGGACTTTTGGCCGGTACGGTGCTCTTCTGCGGAGCTTCTTTGCAACAGATAGGTCTAATTTATACCACCGCGGGCAAGGCCGCTTTCATAACCTGCCTATACATTGTATTGGTTCCAATATTTGGTCTATTCCTGGGGCATTTGGTAGGACGGGGGACCTGGCTGGGCTGTATTCTAGCTCTCGTGGGCCTATACTTTCTCAGCATCAAGGGTTCGGCCTCTATTCAGCCCGGGGACTTGTTGCAGCTTATCGGGGCACTCTTTTGGACCTTGCATATCCTCGTCATCGGGCATTTTTCTCGAAGAGTTGACGTTTTGAAATTGGCATGTTTTCAGTTCCTCACCTGTTCCGTACTCAGCCTCATAACTGCAGTTATCACCGAGACAATAATCATCAGCAGTATTTTGGCTGCAGCTGTACCCATTCTATATGGGGGGCTTTGCTCAGTGGGAATAGCCTACACCCTGCAGGTAGTGGGTCAGAAACATGCCCAGCCCGCCCATGCTGCCATCATTCTTAGTATGGAAACGGTGTTTGCAGTAATCGGCGGCTTCCTGATCCTCGGTGAAAGGATCGGGGGACAGGAGCTGATTGGCTGTGCTCTAATGCTGGCCGGCATGGTAGTATCCCAACTGGGGAGCCTACGGGCAGCACCTGATTTGCAGGTAAAAGAATTAATGTAAATCATTTGTCTAATCAACCAGTTCTTTAGGAGAATCATATGAACCTAACAACTTTGCTTTTTTTATGTGGGGCTGGATTTCTGGCTGCAGCGGTGGACTCCATCGCCGGAGGCGGTGGTATGATTAGCTTACCGGCCATCATGGCCGCCGGTGTTCCCCCCCATCTTGCTCTAGGCACCAACAAATTCGCTAGCACATGGGGTTCTATTACCAGTACGATAAAATTTGCTCGTTCAGATAAGATCAATTTTAATCTAGTAAAATATCAAATAGGTTGTACAATTATAGGCTCCGCCATCGGTGTTAAGACAGTCCTAAGCATAGATGAGCGTTTTTTACATGTTCTAATTGTGGCTCTAATCTTCGTGGTTGCAATCTATACCACTTTGAAGAAGGACTTCGGTCAAGAAAATCGATTCAATGGGCTTACTAACCAGAACGTCTTATTGGGTATGGGCTTTGCCTTGATTCTTGGTTTTTATGATGGTTTTTTTGGCCCGGGTACCGGCACTTTTCTCATCTTCTCCTTCATCAGTGTTTTCGGATTCGATTTCACCGCTGCGGCCGGAAATAGTAAAATACTAAACTTTGTTAGCAACATTGTATCGCTTATTTTGTTCGCCCTTAGTGGCAAAATTGTTTATTTAGCAGGGATACCCATGGCAATTGCCATGGTTTTGGGAGCATGGGTGGGAACCCACATTGCTATCAAAAATGGTGCGAAAATCATTAAGCCGATATTTATAACCATTGCGTTACTCCTCATGGTTAAACTGCTTTGGCAAGCTTTAATTTAAGTAAACAGAGCGAACTGAAACATCCAATTCCCAAGGCTGTCTAAAGGATGAATAGTCTTTCCCCCGATGAGCTATCGCACCCAGTTTGACGCTCTTGTTCGGACGCACGATCCCTGTATACGCCGATTAAAACGAATTTGAGGCTAACGCCACATCTATTGCCGTCAGAACTATAACTAATCACTTAGATTATGCCCGCATACTCCGCAGTATCCCCACTCTTCTTTTAACCCCCCCCCGCATTCCGGACAACATATTTTGACAGAAACGCCACAGGCGGTGCAAAATTTCAAATCATTGCTCTGCTCTTGTCCGCAAGCGGGGCACACATTAAACATGGGTCTGGCTATCAGATATACCACCCAGCCTATTATACTGGTCAGAAGAGTAAGGATTCCCCACGCGGCAGCGTTAGTTGACCTTCTTTGCGCGTCACGGTATACCCATAGGGACAGCAGTAACCAGAACAGTATAAAACAGATATGGTAAACCTGCAGCAAAACCGTAATGAACTGGGTAATGCGGTCTTGGCGGGCCGTAAAGTCAGGACTCACATGATAGGTGCCAATGATATGGTAGCTTTTACTATCTGGGTCCTTATATTCTCCAAAAACTTTAAACATCAAATCAGGGCTTACAGTCACTTTATATTTCTCAGCACTGACTGGGATTACAGTCCTTTGATAAATGAAGGGCAATGGTACTCCTTTGACCGCATTGGTTATGAAAACGATGGGATAGGTTTGGCCTATCGCTTTACTGTCCTGGGCCGCTATTATGGTGGCATCCTTGTCAATAACCATTAACTCAGCGAACTCATCATTATTACTCACCACCATCTCCAACTGCTGCTGCAATAAGGCAGAGTTCTCGCCCTTTTCAATAAGCTTTCCTAGCGCGGCTATTGAGCTATTAAGCTGCGGGTTTACAGATTCAATTGAGCTAAGCAGTTTTATATTGCCTACCTTGGCCCCGGCAACGGATATTAAACCCAGTATCAAGACAATGATTATCGCTATCCCTATTTGTCGGTTGGACAAAAATTTCATTTTCATTACTTATTACCTCCCTTATTTACCGGTAATATTGTTAAAAGCAGTGGAGTTATTAGCAGCCCTACTATAAAAACATATAATAGAATATCGTGAGTAGACTCGGTTGGATAAACTTGATTTAGAATATATCCTGCTGATATACCGGGTACCATCCCGTTAGAAATTGCCAAAACCAGCAAAACCGGTACAAATAGCAAGGCGAATAAGATATCCATAGTGTTCATCCTGCCGACTCGGCCTTTCTCTATTTCCCTTTCCACCCGGCGAACCATTCTGGCCTTCTCCTGGGGAGAAGGGATAGTATCCGGATACGACATTAGAAATTCAGTTATCTTGGTTTCTTCGTGGCCAGGTTCATTCATTCCCAATCCCCTTCCGTCATTAATCCCTTTAAACCATTTATAGCCCCGTTTAGCCTGGACTTAACCGTTCCTGCCGGGCTTCGAACAAGGTGAGCAATCTCATTGATTGAGAACCCATGGTAATAACGCAGGACCACTACCAGCCGTTGCTTGGGCGGTAGCTGGTTCAATGCTGCCTGTACCCGGAGAGCCCGCTCCTTTTCTATCATAATGTTTTCTGGGCTGTTCGCTTCAGATGCAGCCATTGTCCCCGAGTCATGCGGCAACTCTCGGCGTCGGGAGGCCTTTTTATAATAATCGCGCAGACTGTTGTGGCAGATTTTGAACAACCAGGTCCGGAAACGATCCTTATGCTGGTAACGAGATAGGCCACGGGCTGCCTTGATGAAGGTTTCCTGGATAATATCTTCCGCATCGCTGGGTTGACATCCCATGCGGAGAAGGAAGTTCAAAAGGGCGGGATAGTATTCATCCACCAGTATTGCAACGCTTCGGTGATCTCCCTTTTGGAATGCCTGCAAGTATTGCAGTTCCTCATCTGGTTGCATCTACTCCCCTCCTTTTTTGAGTTGCACTGCAGTGTGTCCTTTCTCAAATACTAAAACGATACAAATTACTAAAAGGTTCAATGCAATATCTAATTAATATAATTATAAGGTAAAATTCGGTAAGACTACGATAAATTGGCAAGCTATATCTTCTCATAAATATAGATGCTGCCATAATCAACAAACCTGGACCAAACGCATTATTGCTCATATCCAAGTAAACTGAAAAGATGCATATTAGGCAGAGGCTCTAAGACAGGTTTTGATGACAATAAATGGCGAAAATAGTATACTCAAATTGCAAGGATAAAAACACAGTTCCGGTTGGTAGTCCGGACGCAGCAGAACGCTGTCAGTAACCTGCCTCCTGAGGTTGTCCGTTCTTTGTAGGTTTTATTACAGGAGGTTATTTATATGCGTGGCGAATCTAAGTTTACAGTCTTTTTTGATGATCCTTTCTGGGTTGGAGTATACGAGAGGATAGACGGCGATAACATGGAAGTTGCAAGAGTTGTTTTTGGGGTAGAACCTAAAGATTATGAAGTGTATGACTTCATACTGAAGAACTTTTACAATTTGAAGTTTAGCCCACCGGTTGAAGTTGAAGAAACGATTAAGAGAAGAATTAACCCTAAAAGAGTGCAAAGACAGATCAATAAACAACTCTCCCAAAAAGGAATCGGGAGCAAAGCTCAGCAAGCCTTGAAGCTTCAACAAGAGGAAGGAAAAAAGGAAAGACAGCAAATCAGTAAGGAAATGCGTCAAGCCGAGGAAAAGAGGATGTTTGATCTTAAACAACAGCAGAAAAAGGGAAAACACAAAGGCAGATAATAGAGGTATAATCAGATCCCACGAGGCAAAATACTGAACCGCTATATATCTTGAAGATCACAACTAAAAAATGGAGGAAAACTATGAATTTTATTGGCAACATTATATGGTTACTATTTGGCGGTCTGATAGCATCTATCTTATGGGCTGTCGCCGGTCTGATTTTATGTGTAACGATTATTGGCATACCATTTGGAGTCCAATGTTTTAAGATTGCTTCATTTGTTTTGTGGCCTTTTGGCAAAGAAATCGAACTCGGTAATTTTGGAGCAGGAGGCTTGATTTTAAATATCGTCTGGATCATCATTTTTGGCTGGGAGTTTGCTATCACTCATCTCGTCATAGGTGCAATTTTCTGTATTACTATTATAGGCATACCCTTTGGACTTCAGCATTTTAAGTTTGCCCAACTGGGCCTTATACCTTTTGGTGCGATAATACGCTCCAAATAAAACAGCGTCCGGCAAGCAGCGCGAAAACTCACCCATTTACAGGTAGCATGAATAACAAGATGCTGGGAGGTGTACTAGTATGAAACAGCCCAGGGTATATAAAACCTCTCCGGAGGGGTATATAGAAGCCATAGCGGGCATATATCGAAAAACACTGGTATGGGGGAACAATGCCCTCTTAACTGAATTCAATCTGACCGGCGGAAAAAAACTGCCCTCGCACCAACATGATGAAGAGCAGGTTGGATATCTGGTTTCCGGACATATCATTCTGATGATTGATAATGAAAAATACGATATGTTGCCTGGAGACAGCTGGGCGATTCCAGGTGGAATTGAGCATTCTGCCGAGATCGTAGTAGATTCAGTAGCTATCGAAGTATTCTCCCCGGTAAGGAGAGATTATTTGCCTGACCTTGAATTAGGTTAAGGCAAGGTCATTATACTAATTAATCACCGGAGGAAAGCTATATGTCCAAGAAGATGATAAACTGCAGCTTTATCCTCGGCGTTATTATTCGTTTGCCAATAATCCTGTTGGCAAAATAAATTGCATCAATTTTTTAGGACAAAAATCAGTTATGTGTTAGCCTTCATTTCTAGTAATGGTAATGCTATTAATTAATATGGATGGATATAAACAGAGAGAGAGAATAAATTGAAAATTACTATTATAGTTTTTAGTCCTTCCGGCAATACCTTTAAACTAGCCGAAATGATAAGTGGGTCTTTAACTCAGAAAGGTGCTCAGGTACAATTAGTTGATTTTACCCGTAACGCAACCATATTAAAGCAAAATAAAAGAAGCGAGTATTTGGAAATGAATATCGAAGAGCATGACGTATTAATGATGGGAGGACCTGTATATAGCCATCATATGCAATACCAAGTGCTTGAATTAATTAAATCACTACCCTCGCCTGGTGGAAAATGGGGACGCTTAGTGATTCCTTTTATAACCTTTGGAAAAATATCTTCTGGAGAAGCATTATGTGAAGCAGCAAAATTATTCAGACAAACTGGAAGAAAAAATGTTTTAGGTATGAAAGTCGAGGCACTCCACTGCTATACAAAAAAATGGGATAAGAAAATCAATAAAGGGATGCCTGGAACGGAAACGCTACCTTACGTAGAAATACTTGCAACCGAAATTATCAAGTTAGAAGGTAGAAATACTGAAACTATAGAAGATATCTCCCCTGCATTTGACTACCAAAACAAATTAGCTAGATTTAAGGCGAACTATTTGCTTAGAGAAAAGTTTATGCATAGGTACATATTCCCAAAAGTTAGTTTTAAATATGATAACTGTAAGGGGTGCGGAAAATGTGAAAAGGTGTGTCCCGTTCTATGCTTGGCAATGAAAAATGACTTTCCTATTCAAGTGGACTCCCAAGCTTGCATTCATTGTGCGGAATGCTTTCATTCTTGTCCATCTAAGGCAATAAATTTAAATATCATAAGATTTAAGCCTATGATTATGAAGGGAGCACAAGGTAAAGGATTTTTAACCAGTAATGAACTACCAAAAACTAAAGTGTTTCTTAATGACAGCATTTAAAGTTCATAGTTCATGCAGAACAATTATGTATTACTGTAAGCGATAATAAATCTAACTCCTACCCACTAAATGCTGCCCTGAGCAGCTTTATCTCCTCGGCATAACCGGGCAACTCATTAGGAGTCTCCAATAGAAACGGCAGATGGCGCAGCCGGGGATGGTTAATAATATTTGTAATAGCCCCCATACCTAGGGTTCCCTCCCCGATTTTAGCGTGACGATCCTTGTGGCTGCCATAAGGGTTTAGGCTATCGTTTAAATGGATAGCCTTCAATTTCTCCAAACCAATGATTTTATCAAATTGCATAAGCACCCCGTCCAGGTCATTGACTATATCATAACCAGCCGAATAAATATGGCAGGTATCCATACACACGCCCATCTTATCGCTTAAATTCACCCTATTCAGAATATGACTAATCTCCTCAAAGCTGCTGCCTACCTCACTGCCCTTGCCCGACATCATTTCCAACAGTACCAGGGTTGTCTGCTCGGGGCGCAAGGCCTGATTCAGCAATTCCACAATTAAGTCTATGCCTGTTTCCACACCCTGTCCCACATGACTGCCCGGATGGAACGTATATAGATTATTGGGCAAATACTCCATATTGGCCAGATCATCTATTATGACCATATGGGCAAAATCACGAATATGCGGATCGGACGCACAGGCATTCAGGGTGTAAGGAGCATGACCCAAGAGCTGCGCAAAACGATGTTCCTCGGCCAAAGCCATCAAAGCAGCAGCATCCTTGGCGTCCATCTTCTTCACCGCACCACCCCGCGGATTGCGGGTGAAGAATTGAAAAGTATTGGCTCCCAGGCTTAATGCCTCTTCCCCCATATGTTTAAAGCCTTTAGATGTCGATAAATGACAGCCGATATTGAGCATGCTATATTTCCTCCTTTAAAATGAGTACTCGGTTAACCCTGATTGCATATTTTATTCATCGAGTAAAATTTATTTATGACTAGGCGGAGGATTGAGCAATACTGGACGTATTGTGATTGACGACAACACGGTCATAGAGAAATTTGACCGATGAGAAGATATGGAATTATGGTTAAGCGGGTACTAATCCATACCCTTACCGCGATAACCTTCTAAACCCAACAGTTTTATCTTCATATCCAGTCCCCCGCCATAGCCTACCAGATCACCATTGGAGCCAATAATCCGATGACAGGGAATAATAATCGGGATAGGATTTCTATTATTGGCCAGTCCCACTGCACGAGCACCCTTGGGATTCCCTACGGCTATAGCTATGTCCTTATAGCTGGCCGTTTGCCCGTAGGGAACGTCAAGCAGCTTCTGCCATACACGCTTCATAAAGTTCGTTCCTTCTGGCATCAGCGGCAGGGCGAATTCCTTTAACTGCCCTTTAAGATAGAGCTCAAGTTGTGCGAAGGCCTGTCTGAGAAGAGGCGTTTCACCCACCTCTATATCCAAGAGCACGTTATCGGTCGGTAAATACAAATTGGTTATACACCCATCCATATCCGCTATACCGATCTTCCCTATGGATGTTTCCCGAAAAAATATCATAATATTTTCACCCCTCCATTGGTTTTCCGTCGGAGTTCTAATCTAACTATAACAAAAGCCCGGAGCGAAATCTTCCACTTTTGAAATTGTCCATATAAACATACAAAATATGTTACAATTTCCATTAAAGCGCAATAGGAATTGGGGGCAATTACCATGAATGGGGATTTATTCAGTATTATTTTTGCCATTATGGTACCAATGGCAGTTTTTTATTTAGCTTCTAAAACCAATAGTTTTGGCAGGTATGTAAAGTATAACCAACCACACGATAAAACTAATACACCCAATTACTCATTAAAAAAGAGGAGCTCCTTTGTACCTAAATGTGATTATTGTCATAAAAACGCTATAGAAAAAATTCCGGCTGAAAATAATAGTGGTTTAGAAGCGCGGTATTATTGTTCAGATAATTGTAAAGAAGAGATAACAGAATATATTAATGCTGTTAGGAAAAATGGAAAATTATTTATTGGCTTAACGTTAGGATCTGTTTTAATAATGCTTATTGCCAACGGCATTATAAGTGCTTTGAATTTTGATCCTCATTATATGTTAATTATTACGTTAATTGCTCTGATCGTTATTGGCATAACACTTATAAAACTTCCTTTTTGTACTCCACTGACTATTCAATTGATTGGCATAAAAAAGTCCAAAATAGTTGCCCGGCTTTTGGGATTGATTGCTGTTATTGATGGATTGATAGAATTATTAAGAGGAACATTGGGTCATTGATTTGGAAATGGAAACAAGCATTCACTCTTTTCTAAAATGCTTGCCAATATCGTCATCTGGCTTTCATTTATAGGCAATAAAGAAAACCCGGTTGAATGGAAACAATATTTTACCATCCTTATAGGTGGTGTAATTCTGCCTAATCTCAGTTAAAACATCATTTATGAATTCTGTTTTTTTCACATCGTCACCCAGGCATTCCAAATAAGGCCGTAATCCTGTACTTGTGTACCACTGTAAAATATCGTCATACCCGTTCATAATATGAAAATACCTTGTTTCCCATAAATCTATATCCTGGGTTATCCCACTAAGAACATCATAATAAAACTCCGGTGAGTACAATTTGTACGATGTAGACAAATGCCTAAAATGCTCGGACCACTTAGGCCTACTTACTAAATCCATAATAATTTTATGGATCGGCATTTCTTGTACATAGGGTATTTGGGCTGCCAGAACCCCATTCCTATTTAGCATTTTAAACAGCTTAGGTATGAATACTTCATTTTGCGGAATCCATTGAAAGACCGCATTGGAGAAAATAATATCAAATTTACCCAGATGAGATAAATCTCCATCTACATCACACAGTACCCAATGGATTAAATTATTACTTATACTTGCTTTTTCCAGCATAGCCGGGGAGTTGTCAATCCCTGTAATGCTGGCATTTTCCCATCTAGCATATAGAACATTAGTGCTGTTACCAGGGCCGCAGCCTAGATCCATTATACTTCCCGGTTTTTTGTGATTAATACGCCGAACCAGGTCAGCCGCCGGTCGGCTTCTTTCCTGTTCGAACTTTAAATATTCCTGAGGATTCCAGTCAGCCATAACACCCATCTCCTCCCATTAATATTTTCAGCTTATCATCATTTATTGTATAATTGAAATGCATATTAAACATCTCGCCTATGTCTGGGGGTTATATTATGGATGGCATTTTAGAACTATACAGAATATTTTATACGGTGGCAAACTACAGCAATATCTCTATTGCTGCCCAAAATCTTCATATCACTCAACCTGCTGTATCCAGATCCATAAAGAAGTTGGAAGATCATATGGGTATTAGGCTGTTTGCCAGAAGCTCAAGGGGAGTAAAACTGACATATGAAGGCAAGCTTTTTTATGACTATGTTGAGAAAGCCATGTTTGAACTTACCAAAGGAGAGGAACTGGTGAAAAAGCTCTTACAGCGTGAAAAGGGCAAAATCGCCTTGAGTGTTAGCACTACTCTTTTTAAACATTTTCTTATACCAAAATTAGAAAGCTTTATTAAAGAATATCCCCACATCGAGGTGAATGTTGACAGTAAAACTACATTTGAAAGTCTTAAACTCTTAGATGACGAGAAAATCGACCTTTGTATCATAAGCCGTCCTTTTGACTGCTCAAAATATAATTTTATAGAGCTTACTGAAATACAGGATATCTTTGTCGCTAGCCCAAATTATATTCGTACTTTGGGTGAAGAAGATATATTATCATCAGGTATATTTATGTTTTTGGAAGATGGCAATATTAGCAGAGAATACTTGGAGAAAAATCTTAAAGAACAGGGGTTAACCATAATTCCGGAAATAGTTTTGGGCAGCATGGAATTTTTAATAGAATTTGCTAAAATTGGAATGGGTATTGCATCTGTAATTAAAGCTTTTGTTAGCCAAGAACTGCTCGAAGGGACGCTTATTGAATTATCGACACTCCCAATCATCCCTAAAAGAAGCATTGGTATCGCATATAACAAAAACATGCATTTGTCCATGGCTGCATCAACTTTTTTAGAAACAATGCTTCGCCAAACCATATAACCATTTGTATTTAAATAATTTTCTTCGTCACAATGATTATTTCCATTAAAATAACCTCTAAAATGAAAGAAGGTATGCTTCATGAATTTCATCTGTCCCCTTATCGTTGTCAATGATATTGATATCTCCAGAAGTTTTTACGAAACTGTACTTGATCAAAAAGTCAAATATGACTTTGGTGAAAACTTGACGTTTGAGGGTGACTTTGCCATACACTTAAAATCACATTTTTCGGAACTAATTAATGTAAGACCAAATGACATAACTCAAAAGTCAAATAATTGCGAACTGTATTTTGAAGAAGATAATTTAGAGGATTTGCTTGATAAGCTTAAAAATATTACTTCCCTGGAATATATTCATGGGATAAAAGAACAGCCCTGGGGGCAGAGGGTTATCAGATTTTACGATCCTGATATGCACATTGTTGAAGTTGGTGAATCCATGGAAAGCGTTGCAAGAAGGTTCTTAAATAAAGGATTAACTATTGAAGAAACTGCCAAGCGCATCTCCATGCCAATGGAATTCATTAAGAGAAAGCCAGTGAAAGCAGTTAATAATGCAATGGACAAAGGAACAAGGCTATGAACCTACCGGCATATTTTATGAATATTACTTTAATTCTCCCGCAGAAGTTCCGGGAACCGAGCTCTTGACCAGAATCGTAATGCCGTTGAAATAGAGTTCTGTTGGGGTACTATTACTACAGAAGCACAAGGAATTGATTCTTAAGGTTGGCAATAAATATAGATGGGGTTGTGCTGAAGCTTTCATTTCAGCACAACCCCTTAATTTTCATGAAGAAAATATACCACCGATAGTCATGACTGTTCTTCCTTTCTTTAAGAGAAAAACTGTCCTTCACGCGTAATAATATATGAAAGGGATTTGAAGGGAGGTGGAGACTTTGGAATATTCGCAGGTTGAGCTTGTTTGGGGGATAAAAAACAAGGATTCGGCTGCCTATGAGTATATGATAGGCAAATACACGAAGACTATTTATTACCTTGCTTACAATATTTTGTCGAAATCGCACAGCAAGGAAGACATAGAGGAATGCGTAGCCGATGTTTTTCTCGATGCATGGATTAAGATAGCAGATTTTGATGAAGAGAAGGCGAACTTCAGAACCTGGCTGCTGATTCTGACCAAGTACAAGGCGCTAACCTATAAGCGCAAGAAACGTCTGAGCAATAGCGTGGATATAGAGGATATCGAGCTAAAGGAGGATATCAATCTCGAAAAGCAGATTTTCCTGAGACAGGATCAGGAACAGGTGATGGAAATAATCAATTCCTTTCCCAAGACCGATCGGGAGATATTTGTCAGAAGGTTCTTTCTGGGTGAAGAAATCAACGATCTGGCGAGAGTCTTCAATCTATCCCGGGCTGCCATCGATAACAGGCTGCTGCGAGGAAGAAAGATCATAAAGGAGGGTTTGCACTATGAATGAAGACAAAATGATCGCTATGCTGAGCAATCTTGACGATGATCTGATAGAGAGGGAGATAGACAATCTGATGGACGGAGTTGAATGCGATATGGAATCGATAAATAGAAAAGCACATCAAAAACTCGAAAAGTACAACCGGAAAACTAAATTCAGAAAGGCCCTGCCCTATGCAGCAGCAGTTTGCTTATGCTTCATATGTATAAATACGGTGTATGCCGACGAGATATCCCAGGTGGTGAAGAGCTTTTTCAACAAGACCCCGGTATATTCAACCATGGTGGATGGCAAGGCATATTACCTGGAAAGCAGCCTGGTGTTAGACGACAACTTGACTATCGACAGCATGATAGTTTCCGAAGGTAGAGTTGAAATGGAATGCACTTCGACGTTAGACCTTAATGTTCTGGCGGCTATGAAAATAATCCCGAAGGATGTTCCAGATGCTCAATATCTCATAATACTGGGTCGCGATTCTAGGGACGGCAACAACAAGTATGCCTTTATTTTTGCAGATGGTGAAGAAAAAAGCTTTAACGTCAAGCCATTCAAAGCCTTTGATTTGCTGGTGGATGGTAAAAAATATTCGATTGCTTTAGATGAGGCAAAGAGACTTGATGAGACCCAGAAGCTGGCGACCGGCCAAGCGACAGCAAACGAAGTCGACCTGGTCACGGTGGGAGCGAATAGCATAGAGAAAACCGGCAAGCAAGCGGTTCAGCTCATTACATCTTTTAAGAATGAGGATATGAAACTTACTGCCTTCGGCCAACCAGTCGCGGGACCGGTGAAAACCAGGTGGATTAATCTGGGTAAAGATGGTCAGGCAGGTTCCTCAACCGGTTTGGAGACAGAAGAAATTTACGCGACTGATAAATCCGGAACCAAACACAAGCTAACCATCCCGGCTGATGCCAAGGCCAGGCCCATAACCACTTTTGAAACAGATGCCGACAAAGACAGCCAGCTTACGATTAATCTGCCTGCCCTGCTGGCGACTTATGAAAAGTCCGTCGCTAGCGTTAGAATCAATATCCCCAAAGATGGCGAAACCATACTCAATCAGGATGTGGATCTGGTTGCTCAGAAGACGGTAATCAAGAGCATAAAACGGCTTTCTCCGACATCGGCGGAACTTACATTCCAGCTCAATACTGGAGCTGATAAATATGTCAGCATCAACTCCTTGTGCATGTCCAGCAATGACCTCAAGAAGATATCTGCCGAATTTAGCGGTGACCAAGCTATCGTAACTCTGGAGTTCGATAAGGATGTCGATGCTTTTGATCTGGATATCTCCTACCCGATGTTTGTTGTGAACGGCAACTGGACGATCAATATATAATAGATTTAAATATTCGTAGAGGCTGTGTGAAAACACAGTTTGGAAGAACCGCTTAAAGCATTATGTTTTAGGGGCTGCGCAGAAACCAAATTTTCGGCCAGCCCCATATTTTATGTACATAGGTTTTTGGTATCTCATTGATTAATTAAAAAGGGGAGATGCCCTTTAAAGATTTTGGAGTACAAATGCGCTAATCAAATTCGATCTATTTCTACCGAGATGGCTAGCGGAAGTTAAGAACAGATATGCAAAAGCTAGACCCGCCTGATAAGAATAGATATCTGAGTAAACCCAAAGGAAAGCATAAGCTAGTATCGCCAATCAATTTTTCTGCTACTTTTAATAAGAAAATAACGTTGGTGTCATCCTGAGTGCAACGAAGGATCTCCTTCGGAGAATACCACATTCGGCGATAGATCCTTCACTTCGTTCAGGATGACATTACTGCTAGATTTTCATGGTTGGTTGTGTCCTTTGGGCATGAGGGGTTAGTATGGATGAACTGCAACTATTAATTGTCAATTGAGAAATGTTGTAATATATTATCATTAATGATAATTATTTCTATATAAATTTGCATGTACCGAAATTGCAAATAACGGGTGGTGAAGAAAAATGAAAGCAATTCGGCGTATAGAAGGAGATCAAGTATACCTGGCCCCAATGGATATGAGCGAAGCCCTGGATTACGTGCGTTGGTTGAATGATCCAGAAACCATGATTTTCGTTCAAAGTTACAACCAGATCTATAATAGGGTCAATGAAGAACAATATCTGAAAAATGTGCTGGAAAAAGGTGAGCCCCAGTTTTCTATACATCTATGTAAAGACGATAGCCATATCGGAGGCTGCGGGCTCATCAATCTGGATTGGATCAACCGCCGGACGGAAATAGGCATTATGATTGGAGAGTCTGCTTTCCGCAATCATGGCTACGGCCAAGAAGCAATACATATACTCTTGGATTACATCTTTAATGTCATGAACCTTAATAGCGTATCTCTCCGCCATTACGAATATAACCACCGGGCATCCCGCTGTTATGAAAAATGCGGTTTCAAACCGGCTGGCCATATCCGGCAAGCCCGCTTAATGAACGGTCAATTTTACGATGAAATTATACTGGATATCCTGGCCCAGGATTTTACGGGTAGTTTCTATAAAGCACGCTTACAAAATCTATTGAAGGATCAGGAAAGATGAATTTGGAAAAACTCGGGTCGGCCTAAACCGACAAAGCCTATAATCGTAGTTTTAGAACTTATTGTGACCGTTGTTCCACCGCTGTTGGTACCTGATACAATACCAGGGTTAAAGGCAATATCTCCGATATTTGGGTAGTTTAAACGCCAAAAAGGCATCAACAAACCGGTCCCCTTGACAGTTTTGACCGTTTAGTTTTCGTTTGCCTTGACTTGGGTATTGGCAGAAAGTTGGAGGGTGGCATCCAAAACCACCTGATCAGTTTTCCAGTAGATTGCGAATCTGGTCAGCCCAATCGACCCACAAAATTCGAATACAATGAAGTTAACAAGGCGGGCCTAGCCTGGTATTTATTGCATATAGACCTTGCCCTCATCCCCGTCTACTACCACGTTCTGCCCTTCTTTAATAAGGCTCATGGCCCCGGGTATGTTTAAGACTGCTGGTATTCCAAATTCACGTGCGACAACAGCGCCATGGGAGCCCATTCCGCCCATTTCTAAAACTATGGCCGCAGCTCTTAAAAACAAAGGTGTCCAACCCGGATCGGTGGAAGGGGCAATGAGCACATCTCCCAAATTCAACTTTTTCTCCTGATTGGGATGCTGTAAAAGTTTTGCCGAGCCGCAAGCTCTCCCGGCCGAAACTCCCAGTCCTTCCAGAACCGAGCCTGAACCGGTGGCAACGGCTTCAGCAAAATGCGAGGTCTCGTCTATATAGTAGTCGGGAGGTGATAGCTTCTCCATTTCTTCTTTCCAATTCTTTCTTTCCGCTACCAGCGTTTTAAGTCCCCGGCCGTTCCAATCTCCTTTTAAAATGGAGAATAATTCTATCCAGCTACAATGGAATACATCGGCCTTGTCTATCAGGATATCCCTGTCTTGCAAGCGGCTTCCCATCTCCAGGAATACCTTGCGGATAATCTCATAAAACTTGAGTAATTCGAATTTGCCCATTTCGCGTAGGGCCATGCTTTTTACGAACTTCTCCGCCAGTTTTTTAATCATCTTATGACGAGACTTGGGTATGCCTTGTTCAACTTTTCGCCAGGCATCGTTAGCCTTAGCCTGTTGCTGCTTTTTATAACCTGCAACATTAGCGGTTGCCATGGTGCTTTTGATGACATTCAAAGGGTAGGAAGGATCTTCTCTCCACCGGGGATTACTTATATCCATTTCATAGACGCCCCGGTGCCCGTATTGGTCCAGGAAATTTCGGAATAATCGTTTGAACGATGAACCTTCAGGAAGTTCCTTTTCCCATGCGTATGGATTGAAATCGTCTCTGCCTAAATAGGCTCGGACGTCATTATCGTCCCTGGCTATTTCAGCCAGTTCTATTAGGCGGTAACCTTGCTCGGCGCTAGTTATATCCCCCTGGCCAATCATTAAGGCATAGGACATAACACTTCCTCGGTTTGGGAAATATTTTTCCAAGATTTTTTCTAAACGACCCATACTAGTAAGATCTGACAAGGTGCATGCGAAGAAAACCGGTAAATACTCGCGCCATGCGGATCTAATAACGGCTGTAGTTCTGATTAAATCGTTATCGGAAAGGTTGCGTAAATCCTGCTTAATAAAAGCGTCTGTGAACTTATCTACCTGCTCAAAAGACCTGTTCCTGCTACTTTTAATCATAAAAAGGACAAGCTTAATCATTCGTCCTATTCTTTTCAATCCTTTAATGCCATGGTAAGGTTTATCTTCGTTAATCTTGACTTCCGGCTCGTGTCCCCCCATTGTCTTTTTTATCTCACCGTTGGGCTTTCCCCCAAATAAATCAAAACCAACCCATTGTTGCAGCGAAGAGTTCCAATAACACCGACCTGCGAACCTTTTAACATACTGCAAACCCGGGGGCATTGGAAAACCAACTAAATTTACTAACCCCATAGCTCCTATATCCATCCAGGTTTGTTGACTCAGATTCCAACTAAGGATGGGCAAAACCATAGGAATCGAATCTTTTAAATTCATATTGGTCCAGATATCGGGCTGGTCTTTAAGTCCGGGATAGGTATAGCGCGGTTTGGCGGTTACTGGGCGCGCCTGGACCAGAACAAAATCCCGGCCGTCAAACACCCATTCTATATCCTGGTGCTGATCCTCGTTACTCATGGCATCGTAAACCCGCCGGATTACCAATCCCAGCCGTTTAATATTTTCATCGCTTAACACTTGTTGCCCAGAGGAGCCCGGGGAAGCGATCAATTCTGTTCCACCATCGGGGCGGGCCGCGGTTTTATTTTCTTTCCGGCCCATTCTCCGCTCCATTATTTTGAGAGCGGCATCCAGGCAGTATTCATCCGGCTCTACGGCACCGCTGACCACGCTTTCTCCCAGACCGAAATTGGCGTTAATCAGCACTACATCTTCCCGGCCGCTGCGGGGATCGCAGGTAAAGCCTACTCCCGCGGCTACGGCCTCCACCAATTCCATGATTACTACCGCCTGAAATACTTCGTCATCCCCAACCTGCATTTTACGCCGGTAGGCAACCGCCCAGGGGGTCCAAAGGGAAGCATAGCATTCCTTGACAGCCGTTATGATATTATCGGTACCCCGGACATTTAAAAATGAATCGTGCATCCCGGCAAAAGAAGCCCGGGCCGAATCCTCGCAGGTGGCTGAAGAACGGACCGCCAGCGGCTTGGATAGGATACTCAAGCCTTTGAGTTCGGCGATCAATTCTTCCTGGATATACACAGGGAATAATCCTGCTTTGATTTTCTCTCTTAGCTTAAGAAGTTCTTCTTCTATTTCTTTCTCTGTAATATTGGCGACGGTAACCCTGGTAGAAATTTTAGCTATGTCCCTGGATAGGTCATTTTCTTTAATAAAGGCCTTATAGGCATCCGCAGACAAAACACCACCAACTGGAACATTAAAACCATAGCGCTCCAGCCGGGCCAGGTTCCAGCCCTTCCCCCCAACGACTTCTACTCCAGCGGTAAAAACCTCTGACCAGTAAAAGAAGAATCTTTCCCCAACCATACCTTTTCCCCCTCCGCTAACGGTTTGATCCTTTATTATCAGGAATCAGAAGACACTACAGTATTTCCACGTACCCACGGGTGCCGTTCACCCGGATTCTTTGCCCATCTTCAAGTAGCCTCGTGGCGTTTTCCACGCCGACAACCGCTGGCAGTCCGTACTCGCGGGCAATGGTGGCCCCATGGGTCATTGACCCGCCCACCTCCGTCACCAGACCCCTGACGGATAAAAACAGCGGCGTCCAACTGGGATCGGTGAAGGTGGTTACCAGGATATCGCCGTCATCCAGGTTGGCATCGTCCATCCTTAACACAATGCGGGCGCGCCCCTCGATGACGCCTGAGGAAGCGGGCACACCCACCAGGGCCTGCGGAGGAATATCGACGGCCTCGTACTCGCCGGCGATGACCTCGCCCTCTGATGTCAGCACCCGCGGCGGCGTCATCTTCTCGAAGGCTGCGTACTCCTCTTTTCTAGCGACGATAACGCTATAATCAAGGTGACCGGAGTGAACAACATCCCGGAACTCCTCCAGCGATAAGTAGTAGACATCCTCCCGGTCCTGAATGACGCCCTTTCGCACCAGGACGACAGCCTCTCTCATCAAAGCCTGTTTATAGATCTGCCAGCGTCTGACCCAAAAATACTTGGGGTATTCCCGGTAGCCGATAAAATTGCGCAAAATGCCAATCTTCCTTCTGGTTTTCCTGGCCTTCCGTTTGCCTCCGGGCAATCGCTCCAGGCGGGCCAGGAGATCCCGCTCCTTCTGCTCCGCTTCCAGCCGTCCCTGTTCGACCATCGCCTTATGCGCACCAGGCTGGAGATTCTTGACGTTGCTAAGAATTGCCGGTACCAGGGCGGTCGGCTGTTCGCTCCAGCGCGGCCTGGTAATGTCGATTTCGCCGGGGCAGCGCATGCCGTATTGCTCCAGGTACGTCTGAATAGAGTCGCGGACCGCACCGCCACCGGGCAGCCCATCAAAGCCCTCAAAAAAGGTGTTATCGTCAGCCTGTTCCAGATAGGCGATCACCGCCGGATATGGGCGGACGACATCCGCTACATCCAGGAGCGCCAGGCCCATTTCGGAAGTGATGTTGTAGGGCACGGATTGGGAGAGCGTGTCGCACACCTTCACATCGCCCAACCACTTGGCCATGTTCTTGTTGAGCCAGTTCAACGCCAGCGCGCCAACGGCAATCGCTCCGTTGCTTGCCGGATCGAACTGGACCGCCTGAAATTCTTTTTTCTCCTGCAAGATCAGGTCAAACAGTTCGCCGCCGGATACACCGGCGATCTTTTCTTGCAGGCCACGGGTCCGGGTATCGAAGCGCCCGATCAGTTTGGGAATGAGCACTGCATCATTGGCCAGGTAAATCTCGACAGTCTGAAACAATGTGGGCAGAGCCACTTTGACCATGGCGGACCTCTTGACGCCCGGCAGTTTGCGCGGCAGAGTTTTCAGGAAATCCTTCCTCTGAATCACTTTGGACACGGCGTTGGCCATCAGGATATCCCCCACGCCCATAATAACCAGAGACTTTCGTCCGATCACCGAGGACAAACTGGGAGAGATATCCATGAATAGCCTCCCACCGGCCTGGGGCATCGGAGGGTCTCCCAGAAACAGGAAGAAAGAGAGGCCCAACGGTTTGAAGGCATCCGTCATCATCTGCGTGTGGCCCATCGACATGAACACATGGTTCTTCCCGTCGCTTACCTCCGGAACTGGGTACAGGGTGGTGATCGGGCGGCTCTGAACAATATAGAACTTGCCCCCGGAGAGACACCATTCAATATCCTGGGGGCAGGCAAAATAGGCCTCGATCTTTCTGCCGATCTGCTCCAGCCGCAAAACCTGTTCGTCCGTCAGCGTCTGGATATGTTGCTGCTCAGGTTCGATGGTCCGCGTTTCTGTGCCGCCTTCCTTCAGGGCGTAAATACCCAATTTTTTGTCGGCTACCACTTTATCGGTTATTCTGCCGTCGCGCACCATAAAGAGATCGGCGTTGACCAGGCCGGAGACCAGGGCCTCGCCGAGCCCGAAGCAGGCGTTGATGGACAGTACTTTCCGGTTGGACGTGGCCGGATCAGCCGTGAACATGACACCCGAGGCCTCGGGGAAAACCATCCGCTGAATGATCACGGACAGGTAGACCTGACAGTGGTCGAACCCGTTTCGAAGGCGGTAGATCACGGCCCGGTCAGTAAACAGTGAAGCCCAGCACTTTTTGACGCTCTGCAGGATCGCCTCCCGGCCTTTGACGTTTAAATATGTATCCTGCTGGCCGGCAAAAGAGGCGTAGGGCAGGTCTTCAGCCGTGGCGCTGGAACGTACGGCATAGGCGTTCTCCGCCCCCAGGACGTCGAGATGCAAAGCGATCTCCGACTCGATCTCTCCGGCGATCTCGCTCACTTCGAAGACGCCGCGGATCCTGGCGCTGATTTCCGAAATTTGGGTCCGGTCTTTCGCCTTGAGAATCGCCAATTGAGAGACTAATGCCGTGAATTCCTCATTATGCTTGATCGCTGTTCGATATGCCTCGGTGGTGATACAGAAGCCATCCGGGACATTTATTCCCTCGATCCTGAACAGCTGCCCCAGGTTCCAGCCCTTTCCGCCGACGAGACCTGGCTTTGACTCATTGATTTCCTGAAAATTAGACAGATACCGATTCATCCATACATTCCTCCCTAACGCTGGAACTTCGCTGAGCAGTCCGCCGCTTCTTAAGCGGCGGCGATCAATTATCTGGAACAGTAAAGCCATAACGCTCCAGCCGAGCCAGGTTTCAACACTTTCCCTCAACGGCATCTACTCCAGCGGTAAAAACCTCTGACCAGTTAAAGAAAAATCTTTCCCCAACCATACCTCTTATCCCTCAATGAAATGAACACTGCTTTATGTTTAGGAGTCATGCAGCTCGTTTTTTATCCCGTTGAGAAAACAGTCTACATTATTCTCTATGCTTTCATTTATTGATATTAATTCCGGGTGGTTCACCCATAGAAGTGCCGAAAGAAAATGGCTGAATTCCAGTCCACCGATAACACCGGGACTCAAATCCGGCCTGATTTCACCGGATTCTATACCCAACTTAAATATGTGTCCCATAACGGTTGAAAAACCGGTGCTTACGTTCATATCTAAATGCTTTATAGCCTTAACCGTTTGGGACATTTTGTAGACAAAGTGCCGCTCAAACAAGTCATTGCTCAAATCTATATGCATCCATTCCATTGTTTTTTGCAGGGCAGCGATCAGCCGTGTCCGGGTATCGGGTAATTTATCTAAATACTCCAACATTGCTGGCGTTTGTTCCCGTATAATACTCTGAACATGTTCGTAGATAATGGCTTCCTTTTCAGGGAAATGGCTATAAATAGTGCATTTAGCCACATCGGCTTCATTGGCGATTTGATCTACGGTAGTCTCATCAAAACCCTGCTGTTTGAATAGATCAATGGCCACCGTCATAATTCTTTTCCTGGTTTCTTCTTTTCGTCTCTCAGTTCTGCTGACTTTATTAGCCCCCATGCCCTCGCCTCCATACTAAGTCTGGTATCATAACCAGTATGATATCATAATAAGTATATTTTACATTAATTAACATGATTGTGCAAGGATAATGTATTATTGCCGTCATTCCTTCTAAGCAGGGACATTATACCCCTGAACATGGCAGCTGGCTAAATATCGCCGAGATAGACTTGAGTGTTCTTTCAAAGCAATGCTTAAGTCGCAGAATTAATAATCTTGATCTCTTGAATACCGCATTAATAGCATGGGAAAGCTCAAGATACTCTGCCCAATTAGGTGTTGATTGGCAATTTGCTACCGAGGATGCCAGAATCAAATTGAAAAGACTTTATCCGCAGTTTAAGAGTTGACAGACTACTAGTTGGGGGTTCTCGATAACTCTCCGAATGATTATGTGTGTTTGGAAAATGATATTGGGAAGTGTTATATGATAATGCTTTTTTGCATGAAAAAAAGGTAATGTTAGGAAGTGCTATTGAACGGATGGACGTATATAGAGACATTGTCGAAATTAAATATAAAGTAACTTTGCAAAGGTTTTTAGAAAATAGTCAACAATTAACTTCTGATAGTAATGATAAGGACACAATAAATTCTTCGTCTGATCAAATTACTATTTATGTTACAAAGAGTGTTAGTGTTACATAAACATATGATTATTGTTATATTAATTGCTAATCCTGATGATTTAGAAAAAGATATTATTAGGATCACAGAACAATTTCTTTTGCCCTATCAGTTTTAGTCTCATTTTTACACAGAAAAAATTATATCAAATGTGGTCTAAAGTAAATTCATCGCTTTATTAAACTTTGAGCAATTAACCCAACATCACTTCACGACAGCACACGCCAAATGCACATGCTCACTTGCCGAATAATCTTCATTATATTCGGTGAAGTATCTTTGCTGTATCTCTTGGGGACCTAAATTATCCAGCAGCCTTAATCCCAGGGGAGCCAGTTCCACACCAAGTTTTGATGGTTCAAATCCCGTAGTGATGGTCTCTCCAATACTCTTGGCAGTATTCATTATATATTTAATACGGTTTGAGGCTTTATCGGGATCAAAAGCTGATTTATCATAGTAATCGAATACAATCTCGCTGCCGCTGCTTGATAAACTTATGATAGCCTTAAGTGTTGCCCATACCGCCTCAAGTGGCAGGTACTGGGTCACCCCCATCCAACTGAAAAAACTTAATTGCTCGGGATCATATTTTGATTCTAAAAGGGCCGAGACCAAGTTTTCCTTAGTAAAATCTACTGCAATGTAGTGCAGGTAATCCGGTTTTTGAAGGTTTAGACGGCCCAATAATTGGCGTTTTATTTCTTGCGTAGGAGGTAAATCAAGTTCGAATACCTGGAGACGGTCTGCCAGGTCAAGACGACGATGCGCAAAGGTATCAAATCCTGCCCCTAGAATTATATATTGACTTATTCCTTTCTGGATGGCTTCTTCAAGTCGTTCTTCCACAAATCGTGCTCTGGCCAGGACAGGACCGGCCATGGTTCGCACAGCCAGGCGCAAAGAGATTTCAGGATCAGTACATTCTTTTGCTAGCTCCGGGGCCATTTCTGCAGCCGACTTACTTAAATGTTGTTTAAATGCTTCCCGTACTTCCTCGGGTAATAAATCATAAGCAAGTGAATCATTAAATATTTTTGCATTATCATACACCGCGTGGAATCCTCGGAGAAATGCCATCATCAAGGCAGTACCGCTAGGGTTTCCCATTTCCATTAATATCCCTCCCTAAAAATAAGCCTTTAGTTGCCTCAAAACAGATTTATATATAATCCTCTTCGCTATTATCCTCTAAAATATGAATAGGCTCCTCACACCATTTTATCGCTGCTTCAGTTATTTTTTTCCCCAGTTGATAACCGGGAGCGATGCTAGCAGTTTTCTTTTAGTCCTTACTGTAGTTTTTAACTCGGACTCACAATTATCTAAAACTTCCCGGATCTTTTTTTGTTCATTTATTTGTTATCAAGGATTTCCACATACCCTTCCGAACCATTAATGCGAATTCGCTGCCCATCCTGGATAAGATTGGTGGCATTATCAACCCCAACAACAGCGGGGAGACCGTATTCTCTAGCAATAACGGCGCCGTGGGTCATCATACCGCCTACTTCCGTCACCAGACCTTTGACGGACACAAAGAGCGGTGTCCAGCCGGGGTCAGTGAATTTGGTGACCAGGATATCACCTTCCTCTATAATGGCATCCTCCAGTTTTAAAATGACCCGTGCCCGGCCCTCTATGACGCCTGTTGAAACTGGTACACCTGCCAAAGCGCCTTGGGGAATGTTGCCGGTATCATATTCGCCCATTATTATCTCTCCCTCGGAAGTCATCAAACGCGGGGGCGTCAGCTTCTCATAGATATCATATTCCGCTTTTCGCTTGGTTATAATACCATAATCCAACCGGTTGGTTTTAACTGCCTCCCGGAGTTCCTCCAAGGACAGGTAATAGATGTCCTCTTTCTCTCGGATAACGCCCTTCCGCACGAGCTTTCCGGCCTCCTTCAGCAGTGCCTGCTTATAAATGAAAAAACGCTGGATAAAGATATACTTGGGATATTCTCGGTAGCCGATTAAATTGCGCACGGTTCTGATCTTCTTCTTCGTCTTTTTTGCCTTTCCTTTGCCGCCGGGCAATTGCTCCAGGCGGCTTAAGAGCTCCTGTTCCTTCTGCCTCGCTTCCTTAAGCCCCTGCTCAAACTTAATCCTGTGGGCACCCGGCTCAAAGTTCCTGATGTTGCTGAGGATCATGGGAATCAGCACGGTCGGCTGTTCGCTCCAACGGGGCCTGGTAATATCGATCTCAGCAGAACAGCGCATGCCGTATTTTATAAGGTACTCCTGTATGGTCTTGCTGACCACCTGCCCACCTTCCAACTCGGCCAGGTCCTCAAAAAAAGTCTCATCACTGGCATGATGAAAATACTCAATTACTGCAGGATAATTCCGGACAGCATCGGCTACATCCAAAAGTTCAAGCCCCATTTCGGATGTAACATTGTTGTCTACCGATTGCGAGAGTACGTCGACTGCGCCTTTTTCGCCCAGCCATTTTTCCATATTTGTATTGATCCACTTTACTGCCAGCATCCCGACCATCCATGCTGCCGCGCTTTCTGGATCAGTCATGGTTTCCATTGATCGCATATTGTCCTGTAAAATAAAATCGCACAGTTCATCCCCAGATACATTTGCGATCCTTTGCTGCAGATCCCTGACAGACTCCTTGTTGCGTGACATGATATTTATGATAAGCGCGGGGTCGTTTTTACGGTAGATCTTTATGACCTGCTGAATGGTAAGTGCCCAGGATTGTCCCTGGGTCACCATACGGATTGCTCTTTTTCCCCGCGGCAAAGTCTTTAGAAATTGTTTTCGCTTGAATAGATTCAGCATGGCGTTTTTTATCAAAGGATCGAATGAACCCAACAATCTCAATGCAAATTTTCTACCCATCGGCGAGGCAAAATCATGAGTCAAATCGCTAAATAGCCTTCCACCGGCCTTGACTATTGTATGATCCTTAAATAACATCTGGCAGAAGATCATTCCCAATGGTTTGATGGGCTCGGTCATCATCTCGATATGGCCGAAGGATACATATACACGGTTTTTTCCATCGTTTACATTCGGTAGGGGGTATAAGGTAGTGATGGGCCGGCTCTGAACGATGAAGAAGATATCTTCACCAAGGCACCATTCAATGTCCTGGGGCGCGCCAAAGTAGGCTTCGATCTTTCTGCCCAGGCCTTCAAGCTGTAAAATCTGCTCGTCTGTCAGGGTTTGCTTATTCTGCCGCTGGGGCTCGATTTCCCGTTGCTGGGTACCTCCTTTTTCCGAGGCATAGATGGCCAGCTTTTTGGTGGCTATTTTCTTATCGACGATCTGGTCTTCCCGAACCTTGTAGATGTCAGGATTCACCAGGCCGGAGACCAAGGCTTCGCCAAGACCGAAGCTGGCATCTATGGACAGCACTTTGCGGCTCCCAGTGACGGGATCGGCGGTAAACATTATACCCGCGGCCTGGGGAAAAACCATCCGCTGTACTACTACAGATAGATAGACCTTACTGTGGTCGAAACCGTTTTGCATGCGGTAGGTTACGGCACGATCGGTAAACAGTGACGCCCAGCACCTGCTGATATGCTTAAGAATGTTATCTTTTCCTATGATGTTCAAATATGTATCCTGCTGACCGGCGAATGAGGCGGAAGGCAGGTCTTCCGCGGTGGCGCTGGAGCGCACCGCATAGGCATTCTTTGCGCCCAGCAAGGTAATGTATGAGGCGATTTGCGCTTCGATTTCTTTGGGGATAACGGTCTCTTCAATGACCGCGCGGATCTTAGCACTGATCTGCCTGATCTTTTCCAGCTCGCCCGGCATAAGAAGAGACAACTGATCCAGCAGATGGTTAAGTTCTTGATTGTCCTCAATTATTCTTTTATAGGCTTCCGTAGAAACGCAAAAGCCCGCCGGTACATTAATCCCTTCAACCCTGGACAGTTCCCCCAGGTTAGCGCCCTTGCCGCCGGCTATGGCAAGCTTGGTTTTATCAATTTCCTCAAAACCAAACACATATGAACCCATATTTTAACCTCCTTGAACTTGATGCCCCTATACATGAATCAACATGTTCAATTAATCCTGATTGACGGCAATACCTTGCTTGAGTATTTGAATTGCACTTTCCACTTTCTTTAAATAACGGGTCTCATCAAACCCGCTGTACAAATATTCATTAAAAATAAAGATGTCAATCATTTTTATAACCACTTCGGAGTCGATTTCCGGCTTGATAAGGCCGCGCTGCTTATCCCGCTCGATTATTTTGGTGTGCTTTTGGCCGGATGCTTTTAGGAGTTGTTGGATGAAATCGCTATTATCAATCACTGTCAACGCGCCTATCTTGGTATACTCCGGTCTTATTTTGCCTACTTTAAGGGTTCCTTCGGCTCTTTGCATAACGGTTTCAAAAAAGCTGGCATTTGGGTCGAAGACTTCTTGGTTTCCTAGAGCCTCATGCATATCCTTTGAGACTTTTTCTATCATATAAAGATAGATGTCTTCTTTGTCGGCAAAATATTGATAGAAACTGCCCTTGGGTATACCTGCGTTCTTGACTATCTGGTTGATGGATGCGTCGCTGAAACGCCGCATGGAAAACTCCTGCACAGCAGCATCAAATATTCGCTTCTTCTTTTCTTCGCTCAAATTAATAAAAGTGTCTTTGGGCATAATTTTTCCTCCTATTTTTCAAGTAGTTTTATAGTGCGAAAACAATTATTCTCAAGCAATAGTGACCAGGTGGTCATTGTATAAGAACATCATATGACCGCCCGGTCATAATGTCAAGCTATTATTTCCAGGACTTGAACACTTGCGGTAAATGGGCTGATAGGGGGACGCAGACTGTCCTCGCCTGCTATTGATGAATAAACCGGCTTGAGTGATTTGTCCAAACTGTAATGGACTGTGATCCCCATATTAGTTAAGGCTGGAGAAAACTTGCCAGTTTCTAAACCCTGGGGCTTGGCTGCTTGAAAAAGAGCAAGTAGATTACCCCCTAAATATTAATTTGGTGACTGCTTATCACTTAAGAATACCTTGCCTTCATCCCCATCTACAACCAAGTTCTGGCCATCTTGAATAAGCTGCATAACACCCGGTATATTTAAAACGGCAGGTATTCCATACTCCCTGGCTACAATAGCTCCATGGGATCCCGCTCCGCCGGACTCTACTACTATAGCTGAGGCCCTCAATAAAAGGGGCGTCCAACCCGGATCGGTGGTCGGCGCCACCAGAACGTCTCCGGCTTTTAACTTTTCCCCCTGGTGGGGATGATATATCAAGCGGGCCGGACCGGAAGCTCTTCCCGCCGAAACCCCCAGCGCGGATTAAGAATATCCATCTCATAGACACCCCGGTGCCCGTATTAGGCCATGTAATTTCGAAACAACCGCTTGAACGGTGACTCATCGGGTAACTCCTTTTCCCATGCATCCGGATCAAAACCGCTCCTGCCCAAATAGTCCCGGGCAGAGGCATCTCCCCTGGCTATCTCAGCCATTTCGACTAAACGGTATCCGTGTTCGGCGCTGGTTATATCTCCCCGTCCTGTCATTAGAGCATTGGTTAGAACTTTGGCACGAACGGGAAAATACCTTTTCAGGGTCTTTATCAATGGATTCATGTTGGCAGACATGGCGCAAGCATAGAATATCGGATTAAATTCGTACAACATAGTTTTTATAACTTCCACATAATTGATTAAATCAGCATCTGAAAGATCGAAAAAACTTGTATTGATAAGAGTATCTGTGAATTTATCTACTTTATCAAACTGCGCTTTGGCATTCCGGCTGACTTTTTGATTGAGGCGAACGTATTTCAGAATCCTCCATATTCTTTTTAACCCTTTAATACCATGAAAAGGTTTATTCTCACTAATTTCTATCTCCGGCTGGTGCCCCCCCAGAGCATCGTTGGTTTGGCGGGGCACCAGCCCCAAAGCATCAAAAAGAACCCATTGCTGCAGAGCAAGGTTCCAATAGAGCCGCCCGCCAAACCGTTTTACATTCCGTAAGCCTGGAAGAGTTTTAAAGCCACACAACTCCAAGCCAGCACTAGGCCTTTGTATGAGTAGACTCCAATTAAGGGCGGATTGAACCATAGGCATGGCATCCTTGAAATTACCGTTGGACCAAATATCAGGCTAATTTTTGAGTTCGGCATAAGTATAACGCGGCATAGCCGTAACCGGTCGAGCCTGAACCAAGATGAAATCACAGCCATCAAAAACCCATTCAAGTCCAAAGCCATTTGATACTCCTCGGGATGTGCTTTCCAAATCTAGTTTTTGTATATTGAGAGGTTTAGTATTGCATCTAGCAGAATAGATTGCGGTATATTAAAGTTGTTTGGAATAAATAACACGTAGGCGAAATTTGACTATAACAAGTCATATTTTAGCAGACACTGCATTGGCTATATATGTATGTTCGCATGCACAATAGCCGTCTGTACGGCCTTGAAAATAGCGTTCTTGAATATCAGAAGGCTTCAAATATTCATGAAGCCGCAGGCCTAAGCCTGTCAGGTCTGCCGCAAGCCTATCAGGTTCAAAACCCGTTTTTACGGGTTCCCCTGCCCGCCGTGCATTTTCCGAAATTAATCGTAGGCGTCTACTCGTCCTCTCCGGGATTAATGCATCGGTATTCAAATGGTCAAAGATTATAGTACTACCTACGGGAGCTGTTCCGGCAATACTGTGTAGAGTATTAAACACATCTTCCCGAGATAAATAATGGGTTACCCCAAGCCAGCTAAAAAAGGACAAAACCCTCGGATCATACCCGAAATCCTTCAGTTTCTCTGATAGACCGCCAGTAGTGAAATCTATTGGAACAAAATGCAGATGTTCCGGTTTATCCCAACCCGCCTCAGACAGGCGACGGCGCTTAAAATCCTGTGTGGCGGGATGATCAACTTCGAAAACCTGAAGATTATTCAGCATATCCGGGTGACGATATGCAAAGGTATCCAGCCCTGCCCCGAGGATAACATACTGTTGCACTCCTTGTTTAACAGCCTTCTTCAGGCCATCCTCTGTATAACGAGCACGGGCTAAGGGCGGTCCTCCCACTGCGTGAATAGACCAAGCCAATGCTGTCGCTTCATTAGGACAAGTTAAAGCTCGTTCAGGGTCAAACGATTCAATGAACTTCGCATAATGCTGCGCCATAATCTCAAGTTCGTTCTCCTTAAATAATTTCCAGGCCAGAAAGTCATTGAAGATCTTGAGCTCATCATACATGGCATGATAGCCACGTGTATAGGCTATTGACAGTGCCGTGATACTAACCTGATCCCTTTCCAAAGGTAACACCACCCTTTAAACATTTTGTGAAAATAAGACATGTTTCATGGTTGAGTAATACCAGAATCATTAGCCATAGACTTGATTTTTATATTTGCTGAGTTGTTCTAAAAAAAGCATCAGAAATGCATGCGGATTAATATATTTCGAATGGCGGGAAAAAACCGTGTGCATAATTTGGATTCATTGCGACGGATGCGAAAGCTGAAACTGGCCCTAATCACCTCCTACCTTTACTAAACTCGATTTCCCTTACGGCTGATGAATGTCATTCTGTTCGTTTGTTGGCAATTCCATAAAATAAAATGTCCACTAATCCGTCGATTACTTCGTCATATCCTCCATCAACATCATTAGGGTAACCCCGGCGGTTATTAATATTAATTAGTGACAAAGTTAAATTCAAGGTACAATCTATCAGCAAAGACACATCGAACTGGCGAAATATGCCGGCGGCAATGGCATCGTTAAAGTATTGCCTCATCATTGACGCGGTTGGAGACCACATATCGGTCCATAAAATATTCTTTAAGTCGGGATCATGCTCGGATTCTATCAAGCCAATCTTTAGAAGGTTCATGTTTTCAACGAATAATTTAACTCTGTCTTTAAAAAATTTACGCAGCGCGGTCTCCCCGTCCATGGTTTTGATATTGCCAAGTGTTGAATCCAGTGAATCCATAGCAATCTTGGGACCGATTTGAGCAACTGATTTTATGATAATCTGGCTTAGAATATCTTTCTTGGTCGGGAAGTAATTAAATATGGTTCCTTCAGCCACGCCTGCCACGCGGGCAATCTCCTTGGTGGTGGCAGCGTGAAACCCCTTTTCATTAATAACTTTGACCGCAGCCTCAAGAATAATTGTCTCTTTTGAATTAATTTCTTTTCCCATCTAATCATTCTCCTGTTATAATATGAGTGAGTGCTCACTCATATTATAACAGGAGAACGCTTCACCTGTACATACAAAAATAGAAAATTATTATGTTGGACAAAGATGATATCCCGTTTAACAACCTAAGAACTCAACAAAACGACATTTCCTGTAAATATGCACCAATAATTGGGATATACCATGATACAAAGGAGGAGAGAGACTGATGGGACATATCGTAAACGCGAAGGAGGAGGTCTATCGGGCACTGGCCGAACGACTAAATAGGAATCCGATAGGGACGCCAATAAACGAGAGCCTAATGGAAATACTCCACCGCCTCTATACTGAAAGCGAAGCCATGGCGGGGAGCAAATTTCCCATGGTTCCTATGACACTGGATAAAATCGCCGATATCACCGGAATGAAAGAAGATGTGTTGTTGAACACACTCAATGACATGGCCAACAAGGGGTTGGTGATAGACCTACCGCGCCGGGAAGGCACATACTATCTACTGGCCCCAATGTTGATAGGTTTTTGGGAGTACACTTTCATGCGGGTTCGAGATGAGATCAACATGAAAGAACTGGCCAAACTGTTTAATAATTATTTTCAAGATCCCGCATTAGGGCGGGAGTTGATCGGCAGCAACACCAAGCTATTCAAAACGCTAGTCTATGAAAGCATCATTCCGGCAGCTGTAGAAACTGAGGTTTTAGACTACGAGAGGGCTTCAGCGATTATTCGCCAATCCGGAGGCGGATCACTATCCCTCTGCGCCTGTCGGCACATGGCCAGCCACCAGGGCACAGCCTGCGAAGCGCCAATCGATACGTGCACTTCGCTGGGGTACATGGCGGAGTGGGTTGTGCGACGAGGTATGGGCAGACCAGCCACGGTGGACGAACTCCTGAGGGTGTTGGACCAGACGGAGAAGCTGGGTTTAGTACACCTGGGCGACAATGTGCTTAATGAACCGGTCTACATCTGCCACTGCTGCAGTTGTTGCTGTACGGCACTGCGGGCCACCAGGGAGTATGGATTATTCAACACGCATCCGAGCAATTTCATTCCGGCACTGAACGTTGATGAGTGTACCACATGCGGCATTTGTGCCGAAAAATGCCCTGTCAGAGCGATCGGCATGTATGAAGCCGGAGGGGGGGATGTACAGCCGGAAGTCAACCAGCTTCGCTGCATCGGATGCGGAGTTTGCGCCTCTGTCTGTCCCAATGGTGCCCTGGGCATGTCTCGACGCCCGGTATTGCATGTGCCCCCGGAGAATAAGATCGAACAATTGACCCGTATTGCCAAGGAAAAAGGCAAGATATAAAGAGAACAGTTGATGATATTTAGGTACATTAATCAATGTGCCTCCGGAGCCGTTTTGCAAAGTTTGATTCTCTAAATGCGGTAAATTGAAGCGTTTTAAGGCTATTTGCAATTATTCACAAATACTCCACTCTGACTTTTAATCAGGGTATCGATGGTTCGAGTCCATCATTGCTCACCAATTTAAAATCCCTCCATGTTTATTTAAGATGTTTAAAAATTTGGCAGTTACAGAGAACTCAACTCATCTGCTATATAGTCCATCAACACATTAACATCTTCGGTCCTATGTGATGGCTCACAATAACTGGCTAACAGGGTCAGGGTTCTATTGTAGGTACTGACCCCCAGGCAAAAACCGGGTGCATAAATAGTTGGGGCAACAAGATAAGCATCATCGGCAGGGATTTGTCCAAACTGCAATGAACTAATGATCCCTATATTAGTTAAGGTTGGAGAAACCTTGCCGGTTTCAATAACCTGGGGCTTGGCTGCTTGAAACAGAGCAAGCAGTTGTGAATATTCTATGGCCTCTTGTGCTTCAATTATCACAGCGCCAGATAATTCTGCTTGAGCATGCTTTAGTTCATCAATAGACTTGGACACCCTTTTTAATGTCCCCAGAAAAGATTCTTCCTCCACTCGGTAGGTTCTTGGAGTTATCGATGTCGACAGGTTGCAAATATCCTGAGACGGATCGGTTTCAAAAGACCTTCGCAAATCCATGGTCACACAGATCTCCCGGCCATCCCCGGCCGGTGGGTTCAATAGTTGAAACATACTTCTAAAGAATGAGGTTAGAATTATAGTGTTGATGGTTACTGCATGAGTTTTACCAAATGCTTTAATTCTATCGAAGGATTCATCAGCAAAACGGCGCATGGAGATATGCATTTCCTTTGATTCAACACCGTAATAGGGAAAGGCCCAAGCAGCGGCCGGAGGCTGGGCATAGGGATCCAGTAATGCCAGTGGATCCTTAATACCCAAGGCCTCGAAATAACTCTTCTGGTCCAGTCGGCGCTTAGTATTCGGCTCGGGTTTATAACGTGAATCCTTTAGCAAGCTTGAATATATTTCAGCTAGCAACTGCAAATATTGCTTAAGCCCTCCACCGTCAGAACAGGCATGACAGATTTTCACACAAAGGGTATCATTATCATTGACCCGAATTAGGCGGACACTCAGCATCTGCTCCTCACAATAAAATGGGCTTTTCAAGAACTGTTCAATTGCCACTTGTTTACTATCATTTTGTACAAACTCAAACCACGGGATTTCGTCTGGATTTTCAAAGGGCTGCCAATAAGGTTGTTTATCATTTTCAATAAACTGGCATCGCAATATCGGTTCAGCATCCAAAGATAATCTAACCGCTTTTTTTAGAACATCTGTATCCAGGTGTTGATCGAATGTAATGACCGCCTGGATTTGCATATTGTAGTATCCGTACTTGAGTAAATAAGAGATTCGATCAATTCCAGTTACCGGTATGGTGGTAATCCCATCTTCCAATATGTTCGCTTCCATTTTTCTAAAACCCCTTTCTTATTAAGGCTGAACGTAATTAGAGTTTTTTATAAATTACTTCCCGTGTTTACCGAGAGCTTAGTTTCTTCCCCATAAAATTCGAGCATTTAAACCATGCGAATCCATGTATTCTTTACTTTTCTTATTATAATCCCAATAAACACCCCTTTTGCTGTTACCCATTATTGAATCGCACCGCTGTCAACATTAAAAAGATCCCTTTAAATCCTCGATTAATTTTTCCGTGTTTTTGATTAGCTTGTTCATCTCATCATCTAGGTCGAAATTGCGCCGACTCAAGTTGGAAACAGGACATTGAAGATTATAGTCTAGTACCTTTTTTGAAATTTCCACCAAGCGCTTTCGGCTCTGGCGGAAGAAGTTTTTCTCCCTTTTTTCAAAGTCACGTATTGCCCTGCTATTTGGTTGTTCGCTATAAACCATTCGTATATACTTTGAAAAGAAATCAACTTCCTTGCTGAATTTCGCCTTAAGGGCATCGATTTCTTTGCCCAATTCTATCCAATAGGGTGCAAAGCCATTATCCTTGAGGATTTTATGAACCATGCGCAAATCAGCCGGCTCATATGGATTCTCTTCCAAGTTAAGCGGCTTACCGGCCCCCTCCAGATTGTCAAATTCGCCCCGCTCCATGGCCTTTACAAACATTCCCCCAACTAGATCATAGCGCTGAGCCAAACTGCGGGCTTCAATCATGATGTCCTCTTTTATAATTACATTAGACTTCTTGTCGGTAACATTCCACATTGTTTATTTCCCTCCTACCTGCGTTTGTAAATAACTTACTCCTTTAATAAAACGTACTGACCGGTCGTATGATTATAAGTTCTTTCTCCACCTGTATGATAGTCAAAGCATAACTATTTTCCTTATAAACTAAGAAAGAAATCCCTATAATTTCGGCAATCTGTTTGGTCTATAGATAGAGATATTGTAGAAATAAATGATTAAACTTAATCTGCGCTGGTGGGAGAACGACAGCAACCATGTCGTTATATAAGTTTTCAAGCGGCTTTTTGGGTCCCGTCTGTTTACATATTATCTCCTTTAACTGAGGTATACTTTTGATAAACTCGGCAGATTCCAGTGCTAAAACTTCAATCTCCGGATCATCGTCGGGCAGCTGGGCCACTTTGGCAAGACGTACTCCATAATCCAAAGCTATTTGGTACTCCTCAGGGTGTGTGTTCCAAAATTCTGCCAGAGCCCGAAAAGCGTCTTGGTAATCCTCACCCCATTGGAAATCATCCAGGATGCCATACAATTTCCGATGTTGATCAAAGAGATCTGGGCAGGTTTGGGCATATTTCCCCATTTGATCGGATCCCAATATCTCGTTGATCATTTGAAAAGAAGGAGATTCAAAAGAATCTTGCTCAAGGTGTACTGTACTCTGGTTCAGCATTTTATCAATCTTCGTTATCCGCTCTTCAATGTTTTTCTTATCGTTCAGGAGCTCACTTCGCAGCAACTGCAACACTTCCTGCAGGGTTGCATTATTGTTAACATCACCCAGTATCTTTTTGATGCGTTTGAGATCCAGACCCAGAGATTTTAAATGTTTGATTAAGCGCATGCGGTTCAAGTCCGCCGGTCCGTATAAACGGTACCCCCCGGAAGAACGCTGTGGCGCAGGCAGCAGACCAATTTTATGGTAATAGTTTATGGTTTTTAATGTACTCCCGGTCAGTTTAACGAAATCGCCGATCTTTATACGTTTTTCCACTGCCATCCCACCTTCCAAGGCTAGTATAAACCAGGCCCCCAGGGCCTGGTCAATATGTTTTTGTATACCATTGAGTCTTCATAATCGCCAGGAAATATACATCATTTTAAAAATTATAATCAAAATAGTACACAAATATGGCCGTATTTTATAAGCTTGTTATCATAATAGCGCTTTACCTACCAAACGAATGGAATCAATCGGTAATGGGTCTTATGGTAGTATTTAATATATCCCGGAAGGTCACGTAAAAGCAGAGTTTCCTCACCTTTTATCCTTAATATTAAATATGGAAGGAAGAAAACAACGGAAGGTATTAATGCCCAATAAGACCCAAGGGCTAGAGGTGTAAACAACCCCATTAATAACATCCCCGTATACATTGGATGGCGGACTATGGCATAGGGACCGGTTGTAATTACCTGTTGCTCTTTCTCGACCTGTATAACAGCGGAAGCATAACTATTTTCCTTAAAAACAAGGATAATAAATGTATAGCCCAGGAAAACAATGACATTCGCGGCCAACACCATCCAAACAGGAACAGTCGACCAATGAAAACGGAAATCAAGGCCGGGGATTAGATAACCGAGCAAATTTAACCTAGCTAAAAGGGTGGGAATTTTTTGCGTAGTCTCTTTTTCTTTAGTCTGCCTTCGTTTCGATAAAAGCTCGGGATCTTTCTTCAGAAAATAGGCCGTCATAAAAATTGTCAGCACGGAAAAGCCCAACCACCATATCCATGCCTGCCAAAATCTAAACGAACCCGCAGGAAGGAATAAGATAGCGCCCAGCACAATCAAAATAACCAACGGCCCAAGATAAGCTTTCAACTTGGACTCTCTAGGGTTGCCTTCCATAGGACCCACCTCCTGCTTTTTTTGCAATATATCCTAAAATAATACTGGTTAATTTAGTGATAAAATTTATCCTGTTTTCCAGAGCATCATCAGTTCTTAACTGCCTATACTAATTAACTAGTCTGGCGGTTGTATAACCTACCTTCAGTCTTCGTCTTACCACCCGTTTTTTGGCCAATCTCGGAATAGATATACTGCTCGTAAAGCTGGTAATACTTTTTCCGGGCTGCTGGGAGAACGCCGATAATCATTTCATTACGTAAGCGCTGAAGAGGTTGGGGTAGTCCGAATTGTTGGGTGAGTTCAGCTAGCAAAGGTATACTTCCGATAAATTTGGACGTTTCCCGGGCGAGATGTTCAATCTCAGGATCATCTTCGGACAGATGGTCTAGCCTGACAATACGTGCCCCATAGTCCAAAGCTATTTGGTACTCCTCGGGGTGTGTGTTCCAAAACTCGGCCAAGGCCCGAAAAGCGTCGTGGTAATACTCGCTCCATTGGAAATCATCCAGGATGCCGAATAATTTTTGTTGTTGGTTGTAAATTTCCGGGCAGGTTTGCGCATATTTGTTAATTTGATCCGCTCCCAGGACCTCAGCCATTTTTTGAAACGTAGGGGATTCTAAAGAATCTTGCTCAAGGTGTACTGTACTCTGGTTCAGCATTTTATCAATCTTCGTTATCCGCTCTTCAATGTTTTTCTTATCGTTCAGGAGCTCACTTCGCAGCAACTGCAACACTTCCTGCAGGGTTGCATTATTGTTAACATCACCCAGTATCTTTTTGATGCGTTTGAGATCCAGACCCAGAGATTTTAAATGTTTGATTAAGCGCATGCGGTTCAAGTCCGCCGGTCCGTATAAACGGTACCCCCCGGAAGAACGCTGTGGCGCAGGCAGCAGACCAATTTTATGGTAATAGTTTATGGTTTTTAATGTACTCCCGGTCAGTTTAACGAAATCGCCGATCTTTATACGTTTTTCCACTGCCATCCCACCTTCCAAGGCTAGTATAAACCAGGCCCCCAGGGCCTGGTCAATATGTTTTTATATAACATTGAGGCTTCATAATCACACACTATATCTTCATTTTACTAATCTTCAATCCATACTTATATACTTCTAGCTCGCAGGACTTTATCCCAGACATCAATTATCTCTAGAGTAAGTTCGGTAATTTTCAGGCATTCCTCTTGGACTATTTTACCGCAATGATCGAAGACATGATTATTACCACGATTATACTTAATGTGTTTACAGCGAAAATCCGAAAACGAATGGGAAATTCCTTCTTGCATCCTCCTATTAAACCTGGCACCTAGAGCTCTGCCTCCTAATTCAAACAACGCCATTTAGACGAGATGTACAATTTATCCTACTTAAATGTTTGAAGCACCGAACGTATCATGAACTCCGAACATATGGTAAATATCCTATTATTTAGATCTACGGGTTCTTTCTCCATTATAAAAATCAGGCAGTTACAGTGAATTTAACTCCTCTGCCATGAAATCCATCAACGCATCAACATCTTCGGTCCTATGTGATGGCTCATAATAACTGGTTAACAGGGTCAGGGTTCTATTGTAGGTACTGACCCCCAGCAAAAAACCGGGTACATAAATAGTTGGCGGAACAAGATAAGCATCATCGGCAGGGATTTGTCCAAATTGCATTGGACTGATGAGCCCCATATTAGTTAAGGTTGGAGGTACCTTGCCGGTTTCTAAAAACTGGGGCCTGGCTGCTTGAATAAGTGCACGTAGTTGCGAATACTCTATAAACTCTTGTGCTTCAATTCTTACGGCGTGAGATAATTCTACTTGAGCATGCTTTAATTCATCGATAGACTTGGACACCCTTTTTAATGTCCCCAGAAAATCTTCTTCCTCCGCCCGGCAGGTTTTTGAAGTTGCTGTTACCGACAGGTTGCAAATATCCTGAGCCGGATCAGTTTTAAAAGACCTCCGCAAATCCATGGTTAAACAGATCTCCCGGTTATCTCCGGCCGGTGGGTTCAATAGTTGAAACATACTTCTAAAGAGTGAGGTTAGAATTATAGTGTTGATGGTTACTGCATGAGTTTTCCCAAATGTTCTGATTCTATCGAAGGATTCACCGGCAAAACGGCGCATGGAAATATACGCTTCTTTTGATTCAACACCGTAAAAAGGAAAGGCCCAGGTAGCATGGTGCGTAAGCTGGGTATGGGGATCGAGTAATGCCAGTGGATCCTTAATCCCCAGCGCCTCGAAATAACTCTTCTGGTCCAGTCGGCGCTTGGTATTCGGCTTAGGTTCATATTGGCAGTCCAGTAGTAAGCTTGAATATATTTCGGCCAGCAATCGCAAATACTGCTTAAGACCTGCAGCGTCAGAACAGGCATGAGCGATTTTCACACAAAGGGTATCGATATCCTTGACCCGAATTAATTGTACACTCAGCATCTGCTCTTCACAATAAAATGGGTTTTTCAAGAACTTTTCAATTGCCGCTTGTTTACTATCATTTTGCACAAACTCAAACCACTGGATTTCGTCTGGATTTTCAAAGGGTTGCCAATAAGGTTGTTTATCATTTTCTATAAACTGGCATCGCAATACCGGTTCAGAATCCAAAGATAATCTGACCGCTTTTTTTATAACATCTGTATTCAGGTGTTGAGCGAATGTAATGACCGCCTGGATTTGGTTATTGGAGTATCCATACTTGAATAAATAACAAATTCGATCAAATCCAGTTACCGGTATTATGGCGGGAATCCCATCTTCCAAGGTGCTCGCTTCCATTTAAAAAACCCCTTTATAAATTACTCCCCGTGTACATGCTTCGACCTCTTCTTTTATTTGCGGAAGTCCTTCAGAATTAAGATTTTATTGTAGGCACTTACGCCTATCATGAAACCGCGAGCAAGGGACTGGGGATGACAACATACGAACTCAAACCCTCTTACATAATGCTCCGGGAGCGCAGAACTTTATCCCAAACATCGATTAGTTCCGGAGTAAGTCCGGTTATCTTCTGACATTCGTCTTGAACCATCTTGTCGCAATGGTTGCAGACGTGATGGATGCCGCGATTGTATTTAATATCTTTGTAGCGAAAATCCGAAAACGGTATCGCAAATTCTTTTTTGCAGATCAAGCATATGGTAGTGTACATATTTATCACCTCTTTACTAGCGCCTGGATAAGCAAATGATTAGAAAAACAGGCCCTTAAAACTTATACGAATGTACTTATTTCAATAAAAATAAGATCAATTGATAAATGGGGTCCTGCTATGTTATTCGACCACCACACAGGCAAAATGGACATGTTCCTGGGCATGGTAGTCGCCTGGGTGTCCCTGGAAATAGAGTTTTTCAATGTTCGAAGGGCTTAGATTCTCCTTAAGACGCAGCCCTAAAGCGGCAAGGTCTTTAGCCAACGTTGACGGGTCAAACCCGGATTGCATTTTCTCACCTGCAACATGAGACCACAAAAACCACTGTCCCCTTGGAGTTACTTTGGCATGGTTAAATACATCGATATCCAAATAATCAAAAACAATCATACTGCCTTTTGGGGCGATGCCTGCAATTGTGCGCAGGGTATCAAATACAGTTTCACGGGGCAGGTAGTAAGTGACACCCAGCCAGTTAAAAAATCCTAAGGCTTTCGGGTTATACGGCGTATTTTTAAGCGCCTCATCAAGTCTCTGGCGCGTGAAATCTACCGGAACAAAATGTAGTTGCTTGGGAATCTTCCAACCCAATTCGGTGATGCGCTGACGCTTAAAAGCCTGGGTAGCCGGATGGTCCACCTCAAACACCTGGAGCTTCTCCATCAATTCCGGGTGCCGGAAGGCAAAGGTGTCCATCCCTGCTCCCAAGATCACGTACTGCTTTACTCCTTTCCTGACCTCCTCCAGTAAACTATCTTCGGTATATCGGGACCTGCTGACTGCTAATGCAAGACCTCCATGAGCGTGCATATACCAATCCACAGCCGACGTTGGGGTGAAGATCAGGTTTAAGTCTTTGGGAGCAATAGCCTCAAAAGTACGTTTAAAACGCCGGGGAAGTAAAAATTTTATGATGGAGGGAACAGCCTTGCGGGAGCCTATAAAATAGAGTGCCTTATTAGATTGATATATCATCCCGTCGAAGTTTTTTCGTTGCTCTTCTGTAAGCAAGTGACCGGCCAAAAAATCATCAAATATCTTTGGTTCATTATGCGCCGCATGATAGGCTCGACAGTAAGTTATTATCGATGCTGAATAACTCGTTTTATTCTTTTTCATTGGTATCCCCTCCAATTAAAATTATTTGACTACCACATAAGCAAAGTACACATTTATCGAGTAGAAACTGCCCGTGGGTATACCTGCATTCTTGACGATCTGGCTGATGGACACCTCGCTGAAACGCCGAGTGGTCGCCCTGTACAGTCGCATCAAATATTCACTTTTTCTTCCCTTCGCTCAAATTATTAAAAGTATCTTTGGGCATATTCTTCTCCTGCTATTTATTGGCTGTAACAACAAACGATGTAATCTTTAGCGCCAATGTGACCATGCGGTCACATTGTATGAATATTATATGACCACCCGGTCATATTGTCAAGTGAGTTAAAGGGGATAGGGTTAACTGAACTGTCCCTTGTCCTTACTTACCTGTTATAGAATGATTAAAGTTTTTTTAAATTCAGGAAAAGGAATTTCACCACTACGAATGGTACTCATTGAATTTCAGCTAGAGGACTGCTTATCACTTAAGAATACCTTGCCTTCATCCCCATCTACAACCAAGTTCCAGCCATCTTGAATAAGCTGCATAACACCCGGTATATTTAAGACGGCAGGTATTCCATATTCCCTGGCTACAATGGCTCCGTGGGATCCGGCTCCTCCGGATTCTACCACTATAGCCGAAGCCCTCAAAAAAAGGGGCGTCCAACCCGGGTCGGTGGTTGGCGCCACCAGCACATCTCCGGCTTTCAACTTATCCCCCTGGTGGGGATGATATACCAAGCAGGCCGGACCGGAAGCTCTTCCCGCTGAAACCCCCAGTCCTTGCAGCGCCTGACCTAAAGCCTGAGTAACGGGTTCTACATAATGGGGAGCATCATCAATAAAAAAGTCGGGGGATGAAAGCTCCTCCATTTTTTGCCTCCACTGCTTCCGTTCCATAACCAGAACTCCCAATCCCCGGCCGTTCCAATCTCCTTTTAGAATTGAGCCCAATTCTGACCAACTGCAGTGGAATACATCAGCCTTGGCCGCAAGAATTCCCCTTTCCTGCAGGCGGTGTCCGATTTCTAAAGCTACTATCCGCATGTCTCCATAAATCTTCACTAGTTCGGATTTGGCCATTTCCCTCAATTCCATGCCCACTACGGCCTGTTCCAACTGGCGTTTAATTATTCCCCGCCGAAACGCAGGAACGCCTTGTTCAACCTCTAGCCAGACCTCCCCCGCCTTTGCTTTTTGTCGTTCCTGCAATTCTCCTAGATTAGCGGTTTCCATGGTGCTTCTGATTACATGCATTAGATAAGAAGAATCTTCTCGCCAGCGCGGATTAAGAATATCCATTTCGTAGACACCCCGGTGCCCGTATTCGGACAGGTAATTTCGAAACAACCGCTTGAACGGTGACTCATCGGGTAACTCCTTTTCCCATGCATCCGGATCAAAACTGTTCCTGCCCAAATAGTCCCGGGCAGAGGCGTCCCTCCTGGCTATCTCAGCCATTTCAACTAAACGATATCCGTGTTCGGCACTGGTTATATTTCCCCGTCCTGTCATTAGAGCATTGGTTAGAACTTTGGCACGAACGGGAAAATACCTTTTCAGGGTCTTTATCAACGGATTTATATTGGCAGACATGGCGCAGGCAAAGAATACCGGGTTAAATTCGCCCAAGATATTTTGTATAGCTTCCACATAATTGATTAAATCGGCATCTGAAAGATCGACAAAACTTGTATTAATAAGAGTATCTGTGAATGTATCTACCTTATTAAACTGGGCCTTGGCGTTCTGGCTAATTTTTTGATTAAGGCGAACATATTTCAGAATCCTCCATATTCTATTCAACCCTTTAATACCATGAAAAGGCTTATTCTCACTAATCTTTATTTCCGGCTGGTGCCCTCCCAGAGCTTCGTTGGTTTGGCGGGGCAACAGCCCCAAAGCATCAAAAAGAACCCATTGCTGCAGGGCAAGGTTCCAATAGAGTCGCCCGCCAAACCGTTTTACATTCCGTAAACCCGGAAGAGTTTTAAAGCCACACATCTCCAAGCCAGCACTAGGCCTTTGTATGAGTAGACTCCAATTAAGGGTGGATTGTACCATAGGCATGGCATCCTTGAAATTACCGTTGGACCAAATATCAGGCTGATTTTTGAGTTCGGCATAAGTGTAACGCGGCATAGCCGTAACCGGTCGAGCCTGAACCAGGGTGAAATCACAGCCGTCAAAAACCCATTCAATATCCTGGTGACTATCCCCACAGCCCAGAGCATCCATGACTCGCTTAATAATCAAAGCCAGCCGGCGGATTTGTTCATCACTTAAGACCTGTCTTGCCGCTGATTCGGGAGAGCGGATAAAATCCGTACCGCCGCTTTCCCTGGCAATAGTTTTTCCTTCTTTATGTCCTATCCTTTTTTCCGTTATGTCAAACCAATAATCGAGACAGTATTCATCCGGTTCAACAGCTCCGCTGACCAAACTCTCCCCCAGGCCAAAATTGGCGTTTATCAGCACTATGTCTTCCCGACCGGTGCGAGGATCGCAGGTGAAGCCTACTCCAGCGGCCTCTGCCTCCACCATTTCCATGACCACCACAGCCTGCCTTATCTCATCATCTTTTATGTTCATTTTCCGCCGGTAAGCAACCGCCTGAGGCGTCCATAATGATGCATAACAGCTTTTAATGGAACACAGGATGTTGTCCAGGCCCTTGACATTTAAGTGAGATTCGTGGATGCCGGCAAATGATGCTTTGTTTGAATCCTCGGCTGTAGCTGAAGAGCGGATGGCTAAAGATTTATCAAGCAGACCCATATCTGTCAGTTTGGAGATCAATTCTTTCTCAATATGCTGAGGTATGTGCCCGCGCTCGATGTTTTTTCTAATGAGACTGAGCTTTCCCTCAGTCTCTCGATTTTCAATATTGTCGATGTTTATACCCTGGGCCATATCCATTGTATCTTCAAGCAAGTTGTTTTTTGCCATGAAATGCTGGTAAACTTCTGCTGCTAATACGCCCCCGATGGGAACCCTGAAGCCGTACCTCTGAAGCCGGCCCAGGTTCCATCCCTTCCCCCCGGCTGTCTCTGCCCCGGCTTGAAAAGCTTCAGACCAGTTGAAAAAGAATGTCTTGCTCTTTCCCATAAAAATCCTCCTATCAACAACATACTGAACGGTCGGTCTAATAAACGTTAAATTTTTTTATTTCTCTTTAGAGGCACTTACACCATGTAACAATAATTTAGTGGCTTGGCGAAACAGTACTCTAAGGGCATCCTTATCCATGTGATGATAAATCGTATAATGGTTTAAGCCTGAAAAAAAGCTAAACACAATAAAGGTTAATTCAAACAGGCCTTCATTTTTGAACTCACCACTGATGATCCCATCTGAAATAAACTGCTGAAACCTGTCACCAGGTTTTTTAATAATATCAATAAACTTTTGACCGGCTTCCGAATCCAGGCCCACTTTATTGATGAATTCCCTCTCGGCTGAGTACAAAGGCCGCTCCCATTGTGATACAAAATCACCGTAAGCATACAGTTTTTCGGCAGCGGTTTCATAACGCGAAAATATTTCTTCTAACCACCTCAACCCTTCCGCATTAGCCTGTTCTTCCAGGTAAAGAAACAGTTCTTCTTTGCTTTTGAAATGGTAGTACAGGTTGCCCTTGCTGCACCCTGCGGCGGAGCAAATATCTTGAATAGAGGTAACGGTATAGCCCTTCTGAGAAAATAAAGTTTTGGCTTTGTCAGCAATGTTTATCTTGGTTTGTTCGCCTTCATATCTGCGTTTGTTCATGGTCTCCTCCTTTACCCATAAGCATACCGACCGTTCGGTCTAATTGTAGCATAACATATAATCAACATTTTTTACAAGACTACAAGACCGTAAAAGTATATAATTAACCCGCATATTTGTTTGAGGTTATCCCACCGATGAGCGCTCCGGTATATCGGCTAAATAGGAGGATGTAGATGAAAACTCTGCTGTTTCTAGTTAAAGGATTTGAAACCATGGAATTCAGTGTTTTTGTTGATATTATGGGATGGGCCAGAAATGACTATGGACTGGATGTCCCGGTTGTTACCTGTGGATTTCAAAAGCAAGTTATGAGCGCTTTTAATATTCCTATATTAGTAGATAAAGCTATTTCTGAGATTAATGCAGATGATTATGATGCCTTGGCAATACCCGGTGGATTTGAAGAATTTGGTTTCTATGAAGAAGCATACGATGAAAGTTTTCTAAATTTAATCAGGGAATTTGATGCCAAAGGCAAAATCATTGCAGCCATTTGTGTTGCTGCTTTGCCAGTTGCCAAAAGTGGTGTATTGGAAAACCGGCGGGCAACAACCTATAATTTAGGGGACGGACGACGCCAGAAACAACTAAAAGAATTCAATGTATACGTTATTAATGAACCTATCGTAATTGATAAAAATATAATTACTTCATGTTGTCCGGAAACTGCTCCATTGGTTGCCTTTAAGCTATTGGAATTTTTAACGACCAGCGAACAGATGGAAAAGGTTAAAACAGCCATGGGATTTTAGTAATATAATCAAAGGAACCTACCTGAATGCTTACACTGGGAGAGGTATGTAATTTATGAATGTTCAAATTAGTGAAAAAGACGGCTCAAAAGTTGCAATTATTGAAAGTTCAGATATTTTAATTAATAATACGCAGGATGCTTTGGATTTAATGGCTACAATAAACCACTTGTATGGGTGTCATAAAATGGTTATCGGTGAATCATCGATTACTAACAGCTTTTTTGATTTAAAGACAGGCATTGCTGGAGATATACTGCAAAAATATACAAACTATAATATGAAAATTGCCATTGTTGGGAATTTTGAAATCTACAATAGCAATAGTCTTAAAGATTTTATATTTGAAAGCAACAAGGGCAGACAATTTTTCTTTCTGCCCGATGAAAAAGCAGCCGTAGACAGACTGCACAGTGTCATTTAATTATTAGCATTACTGCCGCTGATTCAAATGACCACGATTAGAACAATTATTTGCGAAGGTGATAATGTGGAAAATAGCGATTGGCTCATACTTCTGATCCAAGCTTATGTAAAGAATTATACGCAGCTTAATAATACTCAGACAGGATGGAAGGACCCACTGTTGGCGGTCGCTGATGCATGCGATCCTGGGTTTATGGAACTGAAGTCGCAAGTGGGGCCTGCGCATCTCCTGCCTCATGACCTGCTTCCCGACGCCAAAAGTGTGATCTGCTATTTCCTGCCCTTTGCCAGCACTATTGGTCGCAGTAATAAACCCAGCAAGCCCTGCTCGGATCAGTGGGCGTTTGCCTACCTTGAAACTAACCGCCTCATAAAAGATTTAAATACCCATATACAGGAGGAGCTAATAAGAAAAGGATACCATGCCGCAGTGACTCCAGCTACCCATAACTTCGATGAAAAAACCCTGCTCAGCAATTGGTCTCATCGTCATATTGCTGTAATTGCAGGGTTAGGAACCGTAGGTTTGAATAGAATGCTAATAACCGCTCAGGGCTGCAGCGGACGACTGGGCAGCTTGGTAACTGATATGCCGCTTACCCCCACTCCCCGTTCTGATGTTAGTGCCTGTCTTTACACATATAATGGAAGCTGTCTGCAATGCATCAAAAACTGCCCGCAGGACGCCCTGCAGGAAAACCAGTTTGATCGCCGTAAATGTTATGAACTGCTTCTGCAGAATGCCGAAATCCATGCGGACAAAGGTTTCGCGGACGCCTGTGGTAAATGCCTAAGTTATGTTCCCTGTTCCTTCACCAACCCGGTTAACAAGCTGCTGGCCAAGCGGTCAACCCATTAATAATTTCAGTATTTTGAGAAAAGGGCTTCTGGATGAAATGAATTTCAGCAACATAACAGGAATAGCCAATATTATTGATAATCTATGGGGGGGAACGTCTTGAAACTCAGGGAAGAATATACTTGTCCATTAGAACTTACGCATGATATTACTAAGGGCAAATGGAAACCAATCATATTATGGCAGTTAAGGTTGGGGAACACGTCTCTTGCAAATCTCGAAAAGAATATACAAGGTATAAATCAAAAAATGCTTATAGAACAGCTTAAAGAACTATTTGATTTTGGAATGATAGACAAGAAGACATATGATGGCTACCCTCTAAAGGTTGAATATTTTTTAAAAGAGCGCGGAAAAAGGATGCTGGAAGCCATTAGCATTATGCAACATATAGGCGTTGAGCTTATGCAGGAAAACGGAATGGAAGATTTGTTGAAGGCGAGAGGATTTATTGATTAATTAATTCTTCATACCCACAAAAAAGTGTGTAATTTACTACTTGGCTCAGAGACATTAGTATTAATGAAAGCTCATAAGAAGTAAATTACAAGGAGGGTATCAAAATGATAGATCCCGAGAAAACGATAGGCAATTTAATTGACAAAGTTGATGTTTCATTTATTGGTTCTATAGATTGTGACGGATTTCCAAATATGAAAGCCATGTTACCACCACGAAAAAGAGAGGGAATTAAGAATATTTATTTTACTACCAACACTTCGTCATTGAGAGTAAGTCAGTATAAAGAAAACCCCAAGGCAAGCGTATACTTTTGTGATAAACGCTTTTTCATAGGTGTTATGTTAACAGGTACCATGGAAGTGCTTGAAGATAGCGATTCTAAAGAAATGATATGGCATGAGGGTGACTCGATGTATTATCCTTTAGGTGTAACCGACCCCGACTATTGCGTTTTAAAATTCTCAGCAGATAATGGAAGGTTTTATAGTAATTTTAAATCTGAAAATTTTGATATCAAAAATACTGAGCAAGCAGCTACAATAGGCTAATTACGGGCATTAAATTCTCAGTCATTGATAATCAGTATATTACAAGGGATAGAGGTATAAGTAATGAAAATACAACTAATTCGTCATGCAACAGTCCTCATTGAAATCAATGGCCAACGGATTCTGTTGGATCCGATGCTGAGTGAGGCAGGTAAAATGCCGGCTGTACCAGGTGTTGCCAATACTTCTGATAATCCTTTGGTGAATTTGTCAGTTGATCCTTCCACCTTAATCAATGCTGATGCAATTTTGGTCACCCATACTCACCGTGATCACTTCGATGATACTGCAATGCAATTATTGCCCCATATTACCCAACTATTTTGCCAGGCTTCGGATAGAGAAAAATTTAGAGAAGCTGGTTTTACCAATGTTCAAATCATTGATAAGTGCCAGGAATGGAATGGTATTACCATAAGTAGAACTGAGGGCCAGCACGGTACGGGTAGAATTGGTCAAAAAATGGGGCCGGTTTCCGGATTTGTGCTTGAAGCAAAAGGCGAACCGTCTCTATATATTACGGGCGATACTATCTGGTGTCCCGAGGTCCAATCCGTATTAGAAAAATACCGTCCCCAGATTGTGGTTTGTTTTGCGGGAGCTGCTCAGTTTAGTAGTGGTGATCCGATTACTATGACCAAGGAAGCTATTGTTAATGTATGTAAACATGCACCATCAGCCAAAATAATCGCTATTCACATGGAAGCATGGAACCACTGCTCGTTATCCAGGCAGGAATTAACAGAATATGTTGCAGCTAATACATTTGCTGAACAAGTGTACATTCCTGATGATGGAGAGTGGATTGGACAGGTCTAAAAAAACCTATTTAATGAGTTGAATAAAAGAATAACCTAGTTTAATGCCATAAAAGATAATTATTGAACCACACACGATATTAATCCACCGCATTATACGGGTGTTTATTTTGGTGCGCAATTGTATAGTTATGCTTACTAACGATAAGAACCATAGGCAAGATGCGAGACAGACTCCTAAAATAAAGTAAGCTGCCATGCTGTGAGGCAGAGATGCATTGAACCCCCCTAATAATAAGGTGCCGTCAATTATGGCTTGAGGATTAAACCATGTAATGGCAAAACAGATCCCTATTATTTTTAGAACAGAATCGCTGACCAAGTCTACATCATTTTCTACTTGCGGAGACGACCGAATCAGAGTAAATCCCATGTAAATGACCAGCAAGCTGCCCGAAAAGAGAATAACCCCGTTTAATACAGGAAACGTATTTATCAAAAAGCCCACTCCGAAAAAACAGGCCAGAGCCAATGATATATCAAAAATTATAATTATTAATGCAACCTCAATGGTCCTTTTTCTAGTCTCCCGGATAGCGGTATTTATTAAATATAGGTTTTGAATACCTATGGGTGCCACATAAGCTAAACCTAATAATAATCCTTGGAAAAGGTAAGTAAACTTCATGGTATTTTAACTAGCGAATACCATGCTATAAATAACACCATCGCTTACCTAACCTGCCCATCACCATAAATGACAAACTTGCTGGTGGTTAATTCCTTCAACCCCATAGGACCGCGAGCATGCAGTTTCTGCGTGCTGATGCCCATTTCGGCACCAAATCCAAAAACTCCACCGTCCGTGAAACGAGTGGAAGCATTGGCATAGACCGCGGCGGCATCCACCTCAGCCAGAAAACGCCGTACACTGCTGTAGTTTTCACTGATGATCGCCTCACTGTGGCCAGTCCCATATTGATTTATATGATTGATGGCCTCATCCAGATTCTCCACAACTTTTACAGCCATGATCAGGTCCAGATACTCCTCAGCCCAGTCTTCCTCCGTAGCTGCTTTAATGCCAGGAACAATTCGCTGGCTATTAAGGCATCCCCTAATCTCTACCCCGGCATCCTGTAAATCTTTAATTATTCCTGGCAGATACTGCTCGGCTACATCTGTATGCACCAGCAAAGTCTCCGCTGCATTGCAGACCGAGGGTCTTTGTACTTTGGCGTTATGCACTATTTTCAGAGCTTTCTGATAGTCGCCGTCTTTATCAATATAAACATGACAATTGCCCATGCCGGTCATAATTATCGGTACGATGGCATTTTCCAGCACTACCTTTTTTAGGCCTTTGCCACCTCGGGGTATCAATACATCCAGATAATCATGCATCTTCATCATGAAAACAGCTGCTTCCCTATCTTCGCTGTCCACCAGTTGTATGGCCCCTTCCGGTATCCCGCATTGCAAGGCAGCGTTGGAAATCAGACGGGCAATGACCCGGTTGGAGTTCAAAGCTTCTTCTCCGCCGCGTAATAAAATGGCGTTGCCGGATTTAAGGCACAGAGCCGCAGCATCTGCGGTAACATTAGGACGAGATTCATAGATGATACCTATTACCCCGATAGGCGTCCTTATCCGACTCACATCCAGACCGTTGGGCCGACGAGAGGCATCAATCAATTCCCCTACAGGATCAGGCAGGGCAGCTATGTCTCTTAATCCCTGGGCCATATCGTGTACGCGGCTTTCATTGAGGGTAAGTCGTTCGAGCAATGCCGATGTTAAGCCCGAGCGGGCACCCTGTTCCAGATCCAGTCCATTGGCAGCCAGTATCTCAGCCTGACCAGCTTCCAAGCTATCTGCCATGGCATTTAGGGCTTCATTCTTGATATTGGAGGATGCGGTGGCCAAAAAACGAGCTGCTTTCTTAGCCTTTATACCCTGACTCACCAGTATTTCCTGAATACTCTCCATTTTAATACCTCCCCTGAAAGAAATTAATGGTTTGTTATTGCATACCCAACTTAATAACAATCTATAATGAAAGTCAGTATAAGTCAGAAAAGTTCTATCGTTCCTGTTTCTGCTTTAGCATTTAACCCACAGGTTGTTCCGGTGGATTACCTCGTCATAGTCTTTACCCCCTAGAATCCTCTCTATATCTCCAGACTTTTTGCCAGCTATACGCCTTATTTCGTCTGCACTATAATTGGCCATCCCCCGCGCCATTTCCCGGCCATCGGAGGTCAATACCGCGACTACAGTGCCCCGCTCGAAATCACCCTCCACCTCCGTGACGCCAGAGGCCAGAAGGCTTTTGCCTCTTTTCACCAGGGCGGTAGCCGCCCCCGAGTCAATTATCAATTTACCGTGCAACACCGTACCAAATGCAATCCATTTCTTTCTAGCCTGCATTTTCTCTTGCCGCGGAACAAATAAGGTACCCAATTTTTCTCCGGCAATAATGCGACGGAGCACATTCTTTTCGCTGCTATTGGCTATAACCAAAGGAATACCAGCAGCCATACAAACCCGCGCTCCTTTTAATTTGGTAAGCATCCCTCCGCTGGAAAATGCAAAACCGCGATTAGTCGAGTTTAGTTCCATGTTGTAGGTAATTTCCATTATCTCACTTTGAAGCTCTGCTCCTTCACAAGTACGGGGATCCATGTCATAAAAACCATCAACATCCGAGAGTATGATCAACAAATCCGCATCAACGATCCCAGCTACTACGGTAGAAAGCATATCATTGTCACCGAATTTTATCTCTTCCACTACAACGGTATCATTTTCATTAATAATAGGGATAACCTTCATGTTGAGAATCGCCAGCAATGTATTGGTCGCATTCAGATAGCGCATCCGCTCATCCAGGTCTTCACGGGTGAGCAATACTTGAGCTACGGTTTTCCCATATTCAGCAAAGAACTTCTCATACATATGCAAGAGAGCTCCTTGACCTATGGCGGCTAGCGCTTGTTTTTCCGGCAGGGTACGGGGCACTTTCTTCAAGCCCATAAGATTAGCACCAGTTCCGATTGCGCCTGAGCTTACCAGTAGTACCTCTATATTCTGGTTATGCAAGTCAGCCAGCTCGCGAACAATATGCTCCATTCGGCCTAGATTCAACTGCCCGTTGGGATGGGTCAAGGTACTGGTTCCTACCTTCACCACAATTCTCCGACAATCTTTAAAACTCTTCCGCATATCTCTCACTTCACTTTCCTATTCGAAAAATGTGTTCAAAAAACCTTAAACCAGCGAAAATCATAATGAATCAATATAAAGATGTAGCACCCTTAGGGTACTACTGATGTAAACTCCGTTTATTGTTAGGGTTGTACCCTTTGAGCACCACCGATGTGCCGCTATGCGATACGGTTTTGGTTGCAGCGTTTATCGTTCCAGACTATTCGGTATAATCAAATTCCATATCTAATATCCTGACGGTATCGCCAACCTGTATGCCTTTTTCCTTCAAGGCATCATCCAATCCCATTCTGGCAATAGTTCTCTGAAACCTTTGCAGGGATTCATCCTGACTAAACTTGGTCATAGTCAGCAAATTTTCGATACGTTTGCCCGTTACCTGATAGACCCCATCAACTATATCTATTACAAAGGGTATATCCTGCTCATAACGCCTTATCACCCTGGCTTCACCTACATGTTCTTCGGGCGGGATACTCTGCAGCAGGGTGTAAGTTTTTTCAACAAGCTCATCCACACCCTGACCACTAACCGCAGAAATACCGTAAACCTTGTCACCATATTGCTGTTGCAGGGCATGTAAATTTTCCTCGGCCTCTGGTATATCGAGTTTATTGGCTACTATCAAATAGGGTCGGTCAAGTAGTTCAGGATTAAAGAATTCCAATTCATTACGCAGGGTTATGAAATCCTCCATCACATTGCGTCCATCGACTTGAGCCGCGTCCAGAATAAACAAAAACATCCTGTTCCGTTCGATGTGACGCAAGAAATCGTGCCCTAATCCGGTACCTTCATGGGCACCCTCGATAAGCCCAGGTATATCTGCAATTACAAAGGAATTCTTATCTTTGGTCATAACCACCCCCAGATTAGGAGCGAGAGTAGTGAACGGATAATCGGCTATTTTCGGACGTGCTGCCGAAACCCGTGAGATAAAGGTGGATTTCCCGGCGTTAGGAAAGCCTACCAGGCCCACATCGGCCAGTAATTTCAATTCCAAGCGCAGCCATTTCTCTTCCCCGGGTTCGCCATTTTCAGCCATAGAAGGCGCCTTCTGGGTAGACGTAGCAAAACGGCAGTTGCCTCGGCCCCCGCGACCACCTCGGGCAACCACAACTTCCTGCCCGGCGACGGTTAAGTCAGCAATAACTTCACCATTATCGTCATCTATTACAATAGTTCCCAGAGGAACTTTGACTACCAGGTTTTCGCCCCAGGCTCCATGCTGGTTTTTGCCCATTCCATGTACGCCGCGTTCAGCCTTAAAATGTTTCCGATACTTGAAATCCAGCAGGGTGCCCATCCCTTCGTCGGCTACAAATATAACCTTGCCGCCCCTGCCTCCATCTCCTCCATAAGGTCCGCCCAGAGGGACAAATTTTTCCCGGCGAAAAGCCACACAGCCGTTGCCGCCATCTCCACCCTTGACATATATCTTGGCATGATCAATAAACATAAACTCACTCCTTGCTAACCCTAATCACCTTGCTGGTACTTTCCCATTGAGCGCAGGTGAAAAACATATCTACACCTTGTGGGTCTTCATAAATTGAAAGATAAATTATTACATCATCTTCCGTCCTAATTAATCCCTTACTCAGATCTGCCAAGCTTTTACAAGGCTCATCACTTGCTTTTAATATTGCCCAGCAATCAATATCTATATCCTCGTAGCGCAGTGTAATTCCTAAATCGTAAGCCCTTAACATCTGTTCATAAAAGAATAGGGCCGCTTCTCCTTGCTGAGACTCAAAAATAAGCCTCTCCGCAATGATCTCCTCCATTACCGTCGCTAGATATTGCTTTACCCTTGCCGGCTGCTCCAAGTCCAGATAGCCGCTGATAACCTGCAAGTGATTGGCGAAATCATGTCTGACTCTTCTTAATAAATCCACCATTTGTTCAGCTTCCAAACCCATCGCCTCCATGTTATTCCTAATAATAACAAAAACCCCTGAAATATTCCAGGGGTTGGAAAATCGATATGGTTGTCGAGCTTTTTACTGGCTGACGCTTTCCTCGATTGGATAAACACTCACCTGTTTTCTCGTCTTGTCTTTTCTTTCAAACTTAACAGTACCATCCACGGTGCAGAATAGGGTATCGTCTCCTCCAACCATAACATTTTTGCCAGGATGGATTTTGGTGCCTCTCTGCCTTACAAGTATGTTACCGGCTAGAACAAACTGCCCATCGCCCCTTTTAACCCCGAGACGCTTGGAATTACTGTCTCTGCCATTTCTACTGCTGCCAACACCCTTCTTATGTGCCACGTATAAAACCTCCCAGTAAGTACTCAAATATATTGAGTATTATTATTCTCATTATGCGGCAGGAAACAAATGTCCTGCTTAGCCTTCGATCTTTTCGACCTTAATTTTAGTATAGGCTTGACGATGACCCTGTTTACGGCGATAATTCTTTCTCTTTTTGTATTTATAAACAGTGATCTTTTTTTCCCGTCCCTGCTCTATCACCTCAACGGTAACCTGAGCATCCTTGACGGTTGGAGTGCCAATCCTGGTTCCGCTCTCATCTTTAATCATGAGAACTTGATCCAGGGTCAATTTATCGCCGGCTCCTCCTTCTAACTTCTCAACTTTAAGGATTTCTCCTTCGGCAACCTTATACTGCTTACCACCTGTTTGAATTACTGCGTACATTAAAACACCTCCACATTTCTTAGACTCGCCGGTCCCAAGGTAGGTCGGTAACCTAACTGGTTACTGAATCCATTTTAAAAACCCGAACCGCGCGGTTGCAAAAACGTGCAACCATTTAACAAAGTAACATATAAAACAGCTTACGTCAAGCCGCTTCAGTCAGCTCGAACCTGACCGGCAGAAATATTATAATCATCAAGATTAAGGCCCTCTTTAGAGACTAGCTTAATCCTCTTGCCGGTTAAATGCTGGATATAACTCAGGTTCTTTTCATCACTCATTATAAATTCCAGCAAATGAGGATGTAGTTCACAAACAATTTCATCACTTTCCAAATAACCTAAGTTAGCCAGCTTTCTTTTTACCTGGCAGGATAGAGAAAGAATATTAATGGTATGCCCTCGACCATGACAGCTCGGACATTCATCATTGAAGACCTGGGCAATTCCGTAACGCGACTTTTTACGAGTCATCTCCAGGAAACCTAAGCCGGTCATTCCTATGATGCGAGAATGGGCTTTATCCTTCTCCAACTCGTGACGGAGAACCGCAACCACATCCTCCTGGTTCTGCTTATTTTTCATATCGATAAAATCAATTAAAATGATACCTCCGATGCTGCGCAGTCTGAGCTGGCGAGGAATTTCCAGTGCAGCCTCCAAATTTAGTTTATGAACGGTATCTTCGAAATCATCTTTCCCTGTGAACTTACCGCTGTTGACATCAATTACGGTCATTGCTTCGGTGGCATCAAAGATCAAGTATCCGCCACTTTTTAGCCATACCTTACGCCGCAGGGCTTTGCGGATGTCTTTTTCCAGTCCGTATTTTTCGAATAGGTCCCCTTCAGCATATTGAATATTGTATGTATTGCCGGTACCCTGTATCTTGATAAATCGATCGATCTTGTCTTTAAGCTTGAGATTATTAATAATAATATGTCTTAGATCACCATCAAGGTAGTCACGCAAAGCTCTCTCCAAAACATCCATATCTTCATAAATTGAAGTGGGGGCTTTGTTTCTATCGTAACGACATTTGATCTCTTGCCACACATCTAAAAGCCTGCGCAGTTCACCCATAATTTCATTATCTTCGGCATCCAAACAGGCAGTGCGGAGTATTATACCCACACGCTCCGGTTTGTTTTTTTCTATGAGGGTACGCAGATATTTGCGGCGGCCGTCATCTACAATTTTGCGCGAAATGGAAACATCATTCTGAAATGGAAGCAAAACCAGAAAATGCCCGGGGATGGTAATATCGCCGGTTACTCTGGCTCCCTTTTCAGCAAAAGCCTCCTTTTTAACTTGCACCATTACTTCCTGACCACTCTTGAGCACATCAGTTATACTGGCGCCCTTATTTACTCGGGCTATATCACCTGCGAATAAAAAGGCGTTCTTGGCCAGACCTATATCTATAAACGCACAGGAAAGACCCGGTATCACATCTTTAACCCGGCCTTTATAGATATTGCCTACATTTTCTTCTTGATCCGCCCAGAATACTTCCACCAGGCGGTCATCCTCTACAATAGCTACTCGCGATTCCCACGGATAAACCTCAGCAATTATATCCCTAAACAACTACTACACCTTCTCCAAAATGCTAAACGGCATCAGATTTTATCATCTTGCTTCCAATGGCGCAGAAAACTTGTCCTTCTGTTTAATATAGTTCCCCCGCCTCCAAAAATCCAGCATTAATTCCTTATCAACGCCATTCACGGTGAGTACATCTAGTAATTCGTCAAACCTAACATTCAGGGGTTCATTAACGCTGACCATAATATTTATAATTTCGACCTGGTCAGCTGTCTCGATGGTAATCCCATAAATACCCGGTCGCAGATCCTTATACACTGACTTATTTTTGCCCCGACTCTGTACTGATATTTCCGTTTGGCCCAAAATTTGAGCCACTATGCCTCCCAAGTCAAGACCATTTTTCTTGATCATAAAGGCATATTCAGCAGCATTAACCATCTTCATCAGGGAAGGTGTAGCCGGTGATATCTCCTGACAAAACTTAATCAGCATACCGGGCGGCAGGGCATTATTCATGGCGGTCATAAAGTCCGCAGTGGGCATGGTTTTTAGTTCCAGATCAAAATATTCCTTCTCTCCCCAGAGTCCTACCGGCAGTATCGTCCCCATTGACATGCGGATATGCGGATTAAAACCTTCGCTAAGCAAGTAAGGGATCTGAGCCCGACGCAGAGCACGTTCCATAAGGTGCATCATGTCCAGATTAGCCAGAAACTTCAGTTCCGGTCCCACACTGTATTGTGCTCGTAAACGCATCTACCCTTCCTCCTTTAGGTCAAGATTAACCTCTAATTCAGGGCAAACCCCACAGTTTAAACAACCCACCAGACGACAATCAGGGGTACAGACACCGACTGTGGCCAGTTCATTTTCTTCATAAAGGTAGGCTTTGCTTACCCCGGTGTCAAGAAAATCCCAAGGAAACAGCTCATCATTAGCACGTTGTCTCTCAACATAGAACGCCGGGTCAATGTCAAAGGCTGCGAAAGCTTGCATCCACGGCTCGAATTTAAAATATTCTGACCACCCGTCAAATTTGCAGCCGCTTTGCCAGGCCTCATATATTACTGCATCCAGCTTACGGTCCCCGCGGGCTATTACTCCTTCAAGCATACTGGTCTCACTGTCATGAAAACTGAGCTTAATGTTTCTCATCTTCTGCTTTAACATATATCTTCGCTTTTCCTCAAGCTGGGTAATACTGTTTTGTGGTCGCCACTGAAAAGGAGTATGAGCTTTGGGTACAAAGCATGCCAGGCTGGCACGAATTTCTACCGCTCTGCGCGACAGACGGTTGCCGATTGACTTTACCCGGGTGAGCAGGTCAAGTATACCGTCCAAGTCTGCTTCGGTCTCACTAGGGAGTCCCAGCATGAAATAGAGTTTTACGGAATTCCATCCCGACCTAAAGGCTGCTTCAACCGCTTTAAATAAATCATCTTCACTTATGTTCTTATTAATTACATCTCTTAAACGCTGGGTACCGGCCTCGGGTGCCAGCGTAAGCGTCGTCTTGCGCACCTTTTGCACTTCATTGGCCAGCTCAATAGAAAAAGCGTCCACCCGTAGTGAAGGCAGCGACACACCTACACCTTTATCTCCATAAGTTTTAACCAGATCCTTTACCAGGCGGTTAACCCCCGAGTAATCCAGGGTGCTCAAAGAAGCCAGAGATATCTCATCATAGCCGGTATTTTGCAGCTGGCATTCGGCTTGGCTCTTTAATACCTTGACACTTTTTTCCCGCACCGGCCGGTAAACCATTCCGGCATGGCAAAATCTACAGGCGCGCTGACAGCCACGCATAACCTCAAGTACGGCACGATCATGTACTATTTCCATATAGGGCACTATGGGCTTAGCAGGATAATAAGCATTATCAAGATCCTTAACCAGGCGTTTGCGTACCCGGGCTGGAACTCCTGGATATTGCGGTTGCATCATCAAAAGGGTCTTGTCCGCGTTATATTCTACCGAATACAATGCGGGTACATAAACCCCTTCGATCGCCGCTGCCTTTAAAAGCCGCGTTTTCCGATCCAACCCTCGGTTCTGTTCCAAACAATCCAGAAACTCGGGCAGCAGTTCTTCACCTTCACCAATGAGAAAAGCATCAAAAAATCCTGCAAACGGCTCGGGATTATACGTTACCGGCCCACCTGCAATTACCAGAGGATCATTCTCCTGTCTATCCCGGGACCAGAGAGGAATACCGCTTAAATCAAGCATATTCAGCACGTTGGTGATTGATAATTCGTATTGCAAAGAGAAACCCACAACATCGAAACGATTCAATGGGGTAAAAGATTCCAGGGAATACAAGAGGATTCCTTCCTCGCGCATCAGGGCTTCCATATCTGGCCAGGGCGCAAAGGATCGTTCCATTAAATGACTGCTGGTATCATTTACAAGACCATATAAGATCTTGCCACCAATGTGTGACATACCAATTTCATAAACATCTGGGAAAGCGAAAACCATTTTTATTTGGCTTTTTTCCCAGTCCTTCTTTACCATGTTAAGCTCCCCGCCAGTATAACGCGCCGGCTTGGACACACGCGGTAATATATCCTTAAAAATACGATCTTTCATAAATGCTTATATGCCTCCATTACAAGGGACTATCCAGTTCCCTAAAAAATCATTGCTATTATCTTATCACAAAACCGAATTACAAACTAAAGATCATGCGTATTCTTATTACCTCTGATCAACAGGGCGGGTTAAAGTGGAACAGGGGGACGGGTTCCTTGTCCCACTCCAAGATATCCAATTTGGGACAAGGGACCCGTCCCCCTGTCCCACTCCCCTTGTCCCGCTGCCCCCGTCCCAAAGATAAATTCGTATTCTGGTTAACAATCCCGCAAGCGTGATCCCGGACCCTTTTCAAAGAAACATTCAATCAGTTCCGCTTCACTGCGCATTCCTATCAAGTGGTCAGCTTCATCGACTGCCACCACTACCAAATAATAGCTGGGGCGGGTTGATTCTAATATCTTTTTTATTAAAGTATCTTCGCGACTGATGATTTGTTGAGCTGGCAGAACACCATGTTTGGAAAGCTCTCCTTTCTTATTGACCAAATAGCGCATGAAGGCATAGACCAGCAACTGCCCCTCCCGACGGGCTGCCCAGAACAGGAGCATGCCTACCACCACGTAATTGGCACCACTATGCTGGAAGTAAACCTGGTAAAGGCCGATGAGGATGAAAAGCACGGCAATAAGTTTGCCCAAGGCCGCCGCGCGCCCAGTGGCTTTTTTATAACCTATCGCCTGTGACAGCAACGCTCTTAAAATACGCCCGCCATCCATGGGCAGAGCCGGGCATAGATTAAATACCCCCAGAAATAAATTGATATTAATGAAGAGAGGAAGGTATGTAGAAGTCATACGCGCCTGTATAAAATAAAAAATGCCCGCTAAGGACAAGCTTACAATTGGGCCAACCAAGGCAATATATATTTCATGGTCCGGTTCAAGACCGGTAAAATCCTCAATTTTGGCCTGACCACCAAAAGGCAGGAGTTCGATTTCCGTCACTTTCACTCCCAGAGCCAGGGCCATTACAACGTGAGATATTTCGTGAACCAGCACGGCGACTAAAATAAACAGAACCTCCACCGTTAAACCCAGAGCGATATACAGTGCACAGAGCAGCATAAAGAAAAGGTTTATACGGATGCGCACACCGGCAATCTTTCCTACCTGCATCGCTATCTAAATATACTCTGGGGATCGACTGGCCCGTCTTTACCTCTCACTTCAAAATAAAAACTTTCTCCAGTTTTACCTATTACGGTGCCCTCTCCAACACTACCCCCTTCTTTAATCTGTAATTGCTGGAGCCCTCCGTAAAGAGAGAAAAGATTACTATCATGTTTGATTAGCACCGTTTTTTGATCACCGTTAGTCGTTATCTGTACAACTTGCCCACTTAACATAGGCTTAACCTCTGTACCTTTAACAACACTTAACTGCATCCCCGGGTTGAATTTACTTTTTTTCTCTTGTTGATCCCAATGCCAGCCAAAATGACTCTCAATATTCAGAAAATTACAAGGCTGGCGAAGGAGGTCTCCCCCTGAAACCGGCAGTAAACTATTCACATCTTTCGAGCCAGGAATTTGCACATACCTAGCCAGTACAGCTCGCACATCATATTTGTTTTCCATTATATATTGCAGAGCCGGTTGTACAAACTGACTACCACCCTGGTTTGATTGCATTATAACCCCCACCACTGCAACCAGCACTATGACACCCAGCATTTTCAACTTAAAAGTACGCAGCATGTTCAACCACCGCCCCAGTTTTTACTAAATATATAATTTCCGGGCGGGATTTATGCCATTATAACGAGAGCAGCAAAGTGAATGTCAATAGGTGACAGGGGACCGTCGGGAAACAGGGGGACGTTTCCCTCCTTATATCTCCTTGACCTCATATTCTATATCAATAGTATCCCTCTTGGCCATATTGACTATCTTGTTATACACCCCTTTTGGAAGTAAGTATTGTGTAAATTCTAATATTTTATCAATAGACAGTAATAAATCTTGATTCCCATCCCAGTGTTCCAGAAGCATTGAGCGATCGACACTGTTCATAAATCTCTTTAATATCAAAGCCACTAATAGTAAATCATCAATCTGCCCCAAAAATGGTATAGCATCGGGTAAAAAGTCCAGCGGAGAAATAACATAGGCAACTACTCCGAGCAGCAAAGCCTTTTCACGGGTTAGCACCCTTTGGTCCCCGACTAGCCGATAGAGAAGTTTGATGAAATTGGGGATTAATAGCAAGGCTTGCTTAGCTGTATCTCGAATTGACTCATGGTACTTGGGCTTCACACTCATCTAAATGCTCCCTTTCAAACATTTGGGTTAAAAAACTATCTTCTTTCCTCTAATATTTACACTTAGTATTAATCCTACTCCCACCATATTGGTTAACATGGAACTCCCGCCATAACTTACAAAAGGCAACGGAATCCCGGTAATCGGCATAAGGCCTATACACATGCCAATATTTTCGAAAATATGGAAAAGCCACATAGCTGTAATCCCAGCCACAATTAGTGTTCCATATAGTTCGCGGGAGTTGTTGCAAATGACTAAGGCTCTTGCCAAGAGAAATCCATATAAAACAATTAGGAAAGCAGCTCCCATAAACCCAAATTCTTCACCAATCACGGCAAAGATAAAGTCGGTGTGGCGCTCAGGCAAAAAATTCAATTGGACCTGCGTCCCAAGATATAGACCGGTACCCTTAAATCCCCCCGCACCAATGGCGATAAGAGACTGTATCGTATTCCAGCCGGCTCCGCGTCCTCCCTGGCCATCCTGGTAGGGATTAACAAAAACAGAGAGGCGCTTAAACTGATAATCGTCCAAAGGCAGCCACATATTAAATCTGAAGTGCAAAAATACTACCAGAGCTATAGCCAGCACCGATCCAATGATTAACTTCGTTAACAAACTCGGATTAGCCCCGGCAATGTACATCATGCCAACCGTAATTACAACATAAACCAGAGCGGTACCTAGGTCAGGCTGCATCATAATAAGGATGAAAGGTATACCCATATAAACCAAACAGGGCAGGAGTTGAGCGAAAGTATTGAGTTCACCTTTCCGTCGACTCAGAAAATCGGCAAAAGTAAGTATCAAGATTATTTTGGTAAACTCCGCAGGCTGTACGGGCGGCAAGCCTCCAATTCCAATCCAGCCCGTAGTTCCACGCACTTCCGAACCAAATATCAACACCACTATTAATGTTACGAGAGCGAGACCATATAGATAGGGGCTATATTTTTCCAACTGGGTATAATCAAATCTAATGAGAAGAAACGCAAATACAATACCGAGAATTAGAAAAGCTCCCTGTTTTTTCAAGTATAAATAAGGGTCGCTGCTAATACCGGCGCTGGCACTGGACAATATTACCATGCCAAATACCAGGATTGTGACCAAAGTCGCTAGAAAATATTTATCCATAAGTTTAAATCTTTTTACATTCAAAGCATAACCCCCCGGGTTCATTATAAGGGTATTAAAATTGTTATGTCTAGTACCCTATCAATCCCAAGTCTGTATATTATTTGCCCTGACAATTTTTTGCAGGACTAGGCGGAGGATTGAGTAATACTAGACGTATTGCGATTGACGACAACGCAGTCATGTGGAAATTTGACCGACAAGAAGATATAGAATTGTGTTGACCCGGTACTGGTAGGTAAAAAGAGGGTATTACAATTGCAAGGCAGAAAAGAGGGTAATTCCAGGTTGCACCTGGAATTACCCTTAAACAATACATTTTCTGTAGTTATTTACCTGGCTTTGCTCCCCCCTTCCTAAATATTCACTGCTCTCTTTAGACTCTTTATCGGTATGTTAGCTATTAAAGCCACTGAATCATCTTCATTTTCAAGGTTAACCAGCAGGCTTTCCACATCTATATCCATATACTGCTGAATGACTCGGATGAGATCCTCCTTTAACGCTGCTATTAACTCGGGTGATACCACACTGCGATCATGGATTAGGACCAAGCGCAGTCGTTCTCTAGCCACCTCTTTGCTGCCAGCGGCTTCTTTACTAAACAATCTCGTAAAAAAATCCAACAAAATCATCCCTCCTCTCCTACCTGGCCAATTTGAGCATTCTTTTGAACCGGGTCATGAGATTGGATGATTCGTCAAGTGAGTATAGGGGAACCTCTTCACCCAATATTCTACGAGCTATGCGGCGATAAGCCTCGCCAGCCCGGGAGACATTGCCCAACACCGCTGGCTCTCCACGGTTGGTCGAAATGACTATACATTCATCCTCAGGAACCACTCCGAGCAGCTCAATGGAGAGGATATCAATAATGTCAGTAATATCCATCATATCACCTTTTTTTACCATTTTAGGACGTATTCGATTTATTATCAGCCGGCTGTCAGCCAAGCCAGCCGCTTCGAGCAGACCTATAATACGGTCTGCATCCCTTACCGATGATACCTCTGGTGTGGCTACCACTATGGCTGAATCAGCACCGGCGATTGCATTTTTAAAACCCTGTTCAATACCTGCCGGACAATCGACCACTATAAAATCAAATTCTCCCCGCAGTTCGTTGGTAAGGTTTTTCATTTGGTGCGGTGTTACTGCAGTTTTCTCTTTGGTTTGCGCCGCTGGCAAAAGGCACATATTTTCAAAACGCTTATCTCTTATAAGAGCTTGTTTGAGCTTGCAATTACCATGAACCACATCGACAATATCGAATACTATCCTATTCTCCAACCCCATTACAACATCAAGATTTCTTAATCCAATGTCTGTATCGATGAGCACTACTTTCTTATCCATCATGGCCAGTGCTGTTCCCAGATTAGCGCTGGTGGTTGTTTTACCCACTCCGCCTTTGCCGGAAGTAACAACCAATACTCTACTGTTCATCATCACGCCTCCCATTATATTTTTAATCTCTCAATAACTACCTTGCCTGCCCTGATTCGTGCCAGTTCAGGATTGTTTACCTCAAATCTATCACCATCCGGGGCACGAGTAATATGATTGGCAATCCGGAGCTGGGTAGGATTTAATCGAAACGCTGCAATAACGGATTCCTCATCTCCCATTGCTCCAGCATGGGCCATACCCCTTAAGGCTCCCATCACTAGAATATTGCCTCCCGCGATAATTTCCGCTCCCGGATTAATATCACCTAAAATAACTATGTTGCCGCGGGTGAAAAATTTCTGTCCCGACCTTAAATGGCGGCAAATCATAACTGTTTCAGAACCTTCTACAAGTTGGCTATGAGGACTAATAACTGTTTCTTTTGACGGGTCACGGTTGGCAGGGCTTTCGCTATTCCTTAATTCTTTCAGATATAAACCATTCTCACCCACTACGTTTTCCAATTCACGTAGCTGCCGCTCGGTTAATCTTTTAAGGCCGATGTCGATACAAACTTGGGTTTCTTTTCCGTATTTATGTACGATGGCCAGGCTTTTATCGAGTTGTGTTTTCATTTCCTCCAGACTGCTAAAAGCACTCAAATCTATAACTACTTCATCATTTAATCCATTTGCTAATAACTCAATAGACATAACATGCCCCCATCCAAACCTAAAATTAGCTGCTCAAGCTTACTATTCACTAAGTAATTCTATTATTTACATATTTTTCCTCTAAAGAAAATCATAATAAAAGAGGTAATCTGCTCAGATTACCTCTTTTGAAGTCGTTTGCACCTTATAAAATTAATAATTTTTCCGACAAATCTTTAGAGACAATAGATTAGTTTTTTCGACATCGTTAAAATAAGGCAGAAATCCGTCATTAATTTGAGGAAGTAAGGATGAACATACTTAACTAGGTTTAGCTCTTAGGTGGATTCTGTTGGGCTTTAATCGCAGCATAATGATCCACCAGCCCAAAATACTGTTCAAACACGTCTTTTGCCACATATCCTACCGACTCACTGCCATGCTGCCCGTATTCTATTACCCCTGCAAAGGCTACGGTTGGATTATCAGCGGGAGCAAAGGCGATGAAAACACCATGGAATTCACTTTGGGCATCATCTCCTACCCGGTTGGTTTCAGCTGTACCTGTTTTAGCCCCCACTGTAATATTGGCGGGGAAATTACTAAATAGAAAAGCGGCTGTTCCCCCCGGTTGGGTAACGCCCACCATGGCTCTTCTAGTCACAGCCATATTTAGAGCTGACTCAGATACGTGACGGATAATTTCAGGTGTAACCTGTTGGCTTACATTTTTATCGGGAGACAAAATCGATTTCAAAACATGCGGACGCAATAAGTCTCCCCCATTAGCTAAAGCAGCCACATAATCTACCAGCTCTATGATTGAATATTGGTTGGATCCCTGGCCTATGGACATATTAAATGTATCAAAAGCCTGCCAGGCAGTATCAAAGTTATAATCAATCTGATATTGGGCCTCCAACTGAGCTTGTTCATTCTTTTTCTTTTTTTCCAAATCAGCCGTATCAGTTCCAGCGGCGGCTGATATAAGCTGGTTATATTTATCCTCCAATTGCTTACGCAGGTTATCATATTTGCGGTTAATAAGCAAATCGTTTAATTCCTTTTTCCAGGCGGGGGTAGGCACCAGCCCCTGGGTTTCATAAGGCAGATCAATACCGGTTTTATCACCCAGACCAAAATCCTCGGCTACTTGGATTATGTTATCTTTGGTGGCCCGTCGCCCCATCTCCTGGAAGTAGACGTTGCAGGAAACCGCCATACCACTATAGTAATTTACATTACCATGCACTCCTGTACAGGGTATATAAGGAGCGATCCAATATCTGCCCTGGCAGTTGACGTCGTAGGTCAACGGATTCATAACCCCGGCTTCCAGGGCTGCCATGCCGGTGATAGGCTTGAAGGTAGAACCCGGGGGGTAACTTGCCTGTATGGCACGGTTTAATGCTCCCCCAGGATCCATGGGATTGTAGATAGAGCCTTGTGGGAAATAATAAGTGGCTAGTTTACTACTTATGTTACCTTTCCAATCATCTGGTCGCATAGCCGGACTGCTGTCCATCGCCAGTATCTCACCGTTTTTTACATCCATTAGTATGGCTGAACCCACTTTAGCCTTGGGATAAGTCTTTTGCAGACGAGCCAGGTTGCTCGCCATAGAATTTTCCATTACAGTCTGCAATTTAGTATCTATTGTCAGTTTGAGGTTGTTGCCCGGTACCGGATCAAGCGTCGCCTGTTCTCCCACCGGCCGACCCTGGGCATCCACCTCTAAGCGGCGTGCACCATCTTTTCCTCGGAGTTCCGCTTCGTACTGCTTTTCTATGCCTGATTTGCCTATAAGACTGTTCATGGTGTAATTGGTACTATCAGCAGTTAGTTCGTCCTGACTAATTGAATGAATATAGCCCAGTACATGCCCGGCCAGAGTTCCTAGGGGGTACGTCCGCAGAGGTTCAATGGTAATTGCTACTCCGGGAAGGTTCTGGCGGTCTTCCTCCAACTTGACCACCAACTCCCAGGGAATATCACGTACTATTACCACTGGCTCAAACAAGCGAAACTTCTGCATAGCAATTTGATCGTTAATAATTGCGGCTGTTACCTCGGGATAGTAGGGTTGGAGAATGTTGACCAGCCTTGCAACTAACTGCTCCTGACCACCGGCACTGGGATTAGTGATGCTTAATATATATACCAACTGGTTGGCAGCAAGGGGATCACCATTCCTATCATAGATTTCACCTCGGGGAGCTTTTATAGAAACCAGTCTAATCCTGTTCTCCTTAGCTTTGGTTTGGTATATATCGCTATAAAAAAGCTGTACTACGGCCAACTTAACACATAGTACAGCCATCAGTCCAATAACAATCCCGGCAAAAATCTTTAGCTTAAAATTTAAATTATTAGAACCCATTTACAGCTTTCCTCCTTTCCGGAGAAATCCCTGGGTGGAAGATCGATAATACCAAATATATAAAGGTATCCCAATCAGGGTATTATACACTCCCTGATAGATTAGATTCATAAAAATGGACTTATCCAGATTAAATACTGCGAAACTGATTAGCGAAAGAATAAATAATAGGGTAGAGTTGAGCAAGGTGCCAGCTATAACTCCTATTACCCCAACCAGCAAGTTTTCCTTAAAGACATTTCCCTGCAGTCTGCCTAAGACATAGGCGGTAATGCCCTTACTAATGGCACTAATGCCAATAAAACGTCCCATATAAAGATCTTCCAACAAACCACACATTACCCCATAAATGGTGCCACGGTTGGCACCATTAAATATAGCATAAAATATCACCAGTACCAGCACCATATCTGGTACCGTTCCCTGGATACTGAAAGATCGAAAAAATGTTGTTTGTAGAAATAATGCCAGAAACGGCCCCAGTGCGAGTATGAAATAGCGCATGTCAGGCTACACCCCTTCGCCACCTTTTTATTCTGTCCCTCGAAATTGCTTGATAACCAGCACTTCCTCCAACTGGTCGAAATCAACTGAAGGTTCTACGGTAGCGGATAGCACTAGACCATTAACATCTTTTTTAATATCTTTGATTACTCCAATTTGAATACCGGGAGGGTAAATTTCCGATAGACCGGAACTAATAACTTTCTCACCTTCACTAACCGGAGAATAATAAGGTATGTTAATCATCCTGAGTTGCCCGTTGTCACCCAGCCCCTCTACAATACCTTTGGTCTCGCGGGTTTCCTGCAAAATAGCCCCTACTGCCATCTCCCGGTCTGTCATCAACCATATCTGCGATGAATTACTGCTGACACTTACCACTTTGCCCACCAATCCGTCGGGGTTGATGACAGACATATTCATGGCAATACCGCTGGCAGTTCCCTTATCTATGGTCAAGGTTTTATACCAGTTGTTAGGACTGCGAGCAATGACCCGAGCTGCCTCCAACACATATAGGGCATCTTGGGCTTGTTTATAGTCCAGAAGACTTCTTAAGCGCTTAACTTCAGCCTCATCTGCTCTGAGCTGCATATTTTCCAAACTCAGCAAATTATTTTTAATCGTAAGATTCCTAAGTTGTTCTGCAAGATCTGGTCCCCCTGCCAACCTGATCACGGATTGGCCAATTCCTTGTTTTAGCTTATCTACCCCGCTTTGCATAGGGGCATAACTCTCCCGGACAAGCTTTTCCAGCAGGGTTATTTCCTGGCGGTTACTGGTGCTAAACTTCATGATTACAAGCAAGACCAAAACCGTTACTAATATGGTCCAGAAGCTTTTACTTTTAAATATTTTCAACAAATATTCTCACCTGGCTACTCATTTCTTCTAGGATTTAGAATTATGCGTTTTAGATCCTCGATATTTTCAAGTACTTTGCCGGTTCCCCGGGCAACCGCCAATAACGGCTCCTCACAGACATAGACCGGCATATGCGTTTCATAACCAATCATCTTGTCCAAGCCCCGCAAGAGCGATCCCCCACCAGCCAGTACTATTCCTCTATCCATAATATCTGAAGCCAGCTCCGGTGGTGTCTTTTCCAGACACACCTTGATCCCTTCAATGATTTGCTCAACAGTTTCTTTCAGAGCCTGCTGAATTTCGAGGCAAGAGATCGTAATGATCTTCGGCAGCCCGCTCACCAGGTCCCTACCTTTTACTTCATAAAACTCCTCTGGCTCCTCCCAGATGGCCGAGCCGATATTGATTTTAATATTCTCGGCAGTGCGTTCACCAATCAGCAGGTTATAGGACTTCTTCAAATGTTGAATTATAGCCTCGTCCATTTTATCTCCAGCTACCCGTACTGATTTGGCAGTGACTATTCCCCCTAGTGAAATAACTGCTACTTCAGTAGTTCCGCCGCCGATATCTACTATCATATTACCAGTGGGTTCATGAACCGGCAGACCTGCGCCAATGGCGGCAGCCATAGGTTCTTCCAACAAATAGGCTTCCTTGGCTCCTCCGGCCAGTGCTGCCTCCCTAACCGCCCGCTCTTCTACGGTAGTACAACCGGTCGGTATACTTATTACCACCCGCGGTTTTAAAAACGTATTTTTACCATTCAGCGCTTTCCCAATAAAATACTTTATCATAGACTGGGTCACATCAAAATCAGCTATGACGCCATCCTTCATCGGACGTATGGCTACGATGTTACCTGGAGTCCTGCCAATCATTTGCTTGGCCTCTTCCCCAACCGCCAGAACTTTGCCGGTGTTAACCTGGATGGCAACCACGGAAGGCTCAGTCAAAATGACTCCACTTCCTTTAATATGAACGAGAGTATTTGCAGTACCCAGATCTATGCCCAAATCTTTACCAAAAAACACAGTATCGAATCCTCCTTAAACTTATATCAAACCTTTTTCTTTAAAACTACAATAAGTGCTCTCTCCTATAATAACATGATCAATTATCTCTATACCCATAATACTACCAGCATCAATCAAGCGGCGGGTTATATCAACATCCTCACGACTGGGGGCAGGATCTCCGCTGGGATGATTATGGGCTAGAATTATGGATGCAGCGCTGCGTTTAACCGCGGTTTTAAACACTTCACGCGGATGGACTATAGAACTATGGAGCCCGCCCACTGAGACGTTTTCTTTGGCAATGACTCCGCCTTTTCTATCCAGGTATAAGACCAGAAAATGTTCCCGGTCATAGTCTCGCATTTCTTTTAATAGTACCTGTTTTACATATTTTTTTACATCCTCTGGACACTTAATCAAAAATCGGGTTTCGCTATCAATGGCAACACGCCTCCCAATTTCCACCGCAGCTTTAATGCTGGCTGCTTTAGCCGGTCCTATTCCCTTAGCTTGAATCAGTTCTTCCAAGCTGGCTTCTTGCAGATGTCTTAACCCTTTATAAGTACTAAGCAGCTGGTTGGCCAGTTCCAAGGCACTAGTATCTCGGGTGCCCTGTCCCAGAATGATGGCCAGCAATTCATGTTCATTAAGACTAGTCTCCCCCTTGGCCAATAATTTTTCCCGGGGACGCATGTCTTCAGGCATATCTTTAATAAGAGTTGTATACTGCATGATTCAATATACCTCCAATAAATCCAGGCCTTTACTTCTTAACATCAAATTCAGCCGGTTCAAAGGCAAACCAACCACATTATAATAGCAACCTATTATATGGTCAACCAGTAACGCACCCCGTCCTTGAATCGCATAAGCCCCAGCTTTATCTTCCCACTCTCCATGGTCTAAATAGTTATTGATTTCGTGGGAGGAAAGGGAACGGAAAAATACGTCAGTACTCTCGGCAGCTGTTTCGGGTATATTATCCATCACATCTATAACACAAATACCAGTAATAACCTGATGGCACTGACCACTTAAACAGGATAGCATGTGGTAGGCTTCCTCCCTATAGTTGGGTTTGCCCATTACATTTCCTGCCCACGTTACTACAGTATCAGCGGCAATTATAATTCCCTCGTCCAGACCGCTGGCAACTTGCTGGGCCTTCTGAAGAGCAATAATGCGGGCCAGTTCTGACGGTGATGCTGAAAAAGAAAGGTCTTCGTTTATGTTAGAGGGCGAGATGATAAATTCAAGCCCTAATTGCTGCAATAATAGCTTCCTCCGAGGTGACCCTGATGCCAGTATTATTTTTTTCAAATCCATAATCCTCATCTTGGGAGTATACATATAATCAAAAATTTGTCCCTAAAGTCGTCGATAAAATATCCAGGCTATTACAAAGCCAAGTATGCTAAAAAAATTAATATGGAGCATGAAGCCGAAAGTTAAAGAAAATACATGCAGGTCCATAGTCATGGCAGGAAGTCCCACACTTTGAACATTTCCCAGCAAACCCAAACCAGGCCACACTTTAACAATAGCGTCCCCGATCCAGCCGCCGATAATCCCTCCTAGAGCCATCATCAGCAACAACAATTGCCATCCAGGATAGGTTCGAGATCTGCTTGCCACTATATGATCCTCCAGTATACATTTTTTCAAGTTTAGCACTAGTATATGTTAAAAACAAGGTCGAGAAAATTGCAGACTGATGACAGAAGTGCAGACGAAAGTATAAGAAAAACCCGAGCTTGGGGCTTGGTTAACAGCCTGAAAGCCTGTCCTAAGTAAGCTTCCTTTACCAGTTATTAACGATTGTAGGATAGATTAAAACTCAGTACTTTCAGGTTTACCGATAGGTCAACATTCCGGAGAATAATATCCGCAGGCACTTTAAGCACCCGGGGAGAAAAATTGAGAATAGCGTTAACTCCTGCTTGTACCAGGAGGTCGGTTACATCCTGAGCGTTCATTGCCGGCACCGTAATAATACCTATATTAATTCCGTGTTCTTTAACCCGGCTCTCAAGTACATCCATTGGTTCTATCACAATATCGTCCAGACTTTCGCCCACCTTGTTTTCATCTGAATCCAAAATCGCACTTATGGCAAACCCTCTTTCCCGGAAACCCTGATAAAGAGCCAAGGCTGATCCTAATTTCCCAGCCCCTACGATTACTATATTCCATTGTTGATCTAACCCCAGAATCTTAGTTAAGTATCCTAATAGTTCCTCTACCTTATAACCCACCCCGCGGGTGCCAAATTCGCCAAAATAGGCCAAGTCTTTACGAACCTGGGCTGAGCTCACTCCTACACTATTGGCAATTTCCTCAGAAGAAACTGTTTCTACGCCGGCATCCTTTAAATAATGAAGTTGCCGGGAGTAAATTGACAAACGTATCACCGTAGCCTCAGGAATTTTATAAACTTTCAAACCCCCAACTCCTTTGGTAAAAAAATCACTATCTCTATTATCCCTTGTTATACTTTATTTTGCAAAGCTTTATTGGTCATAAAAAAACTCTCCCCGGTTATCGGAAGAGTGCTGACAATTAAAAATAGTGGATATATATTTAAAAGAATATCATCAACAGGCGATAAATTAGCAGCGAAACCAAGGCTGCTGAGGGAATGGTTACAAACCAGGCGATGATTATCTGTCGAGCGATATTCCATCGCACCCCTTTTAGTCTTTTAGCAGCTCCCACCCCCATAATTGCCGATGAGACCACATGAGTGGTGCTGACCGGAATCCCCAGGAGACTGGCTCCATAGATGACGGCTGATGAAGTAAAATCAGCTGCAAACCCGTTAATGGGTTCGATGCGGAATATTTTCCCGCCCATGGTTCTTATAATCCTCCATCCTCCGAAAGCAGTTCCTGCCGACATCGCTATTGCACAAATGATCTTCACCCAGAGGGGTACATAAAAAGCATCTATCACTCCTGCGCTAAGCAGGCTCAGCGTTATTATACCCATTGTTTTCTGTGCATCATTGGAGCCATGTGCAAAGGATGCTGTACATGCAGACAATATCTGCAATTGTCTGAACTTAAGATTGATCTTTACCGGCGAAGATCCCTTGAATATCCAAAACAGCAGGGTCATAACCATGCTGCCAATCACCAGACCAATGATGGGTGAACTTATGAGTCCAACCAGGATCTTTATAAAACCCTCCCAGAGGACCGCCGCTGAACCGCTGCGGGCGATAACGGCACCTATCAACCCACCTATGAGGGCATGTGATGAACTGCTGGGTATACCGAAATACCACGTGAAGAGGTTCCAGAAGATAGCCCCAATAAGGGCGGAAACAATTACTAAAGGTACTACATCATGGGGGGCAACGATATTCTTCCCGATGGTGGCCGCCACCGCCGTACCGCTCAAAGCTCCTAAAAAGTTAAAAGTTGCTGCTATTAATATAGCAACCCGCGGAGATACCGCCTTGGTAGAAACCGAGGTGGCAATTGCATTGGCCGTATCATGAAAACCGTTGATATAATCGAACAAAAGTGCGAATAATACAATTAATACAACCGATCCCATACTAAACATATTTAACCGCTATTCCCTTTAAAATATTGCCTACATCTTCACAGTTATCTAAGGTAGTTTCGAGATGCTCATAAATCTCTTTCCACTTAATCATATATACTGCATCATTAGTCTGCTCAAACAGACGGGCAATGCCTGCCCGATATAAATTGTCACCCTCATGTTCATGTCCCCTGATCTTCTCACAGGAGACAATAATACTATCATGGTTGGCCTTGACATCGCGCAATTGCAGAACAGCTTTTCTAATCTCTTCGGAAGCTTGTTCCATCACATTTACCAATCCGGGGATATATTTTTCTTTGGGTTGTTCGCATTTGTAGATTACCATTTTTTCCATAGTACCCTGTATATGATCCAATACCTGATTCAAAGCATGGGACAAACCTAGAATGTCTTCACGGTCAAAGGGGGTGACAAAGGAATGATTAATTTGCTCCATGACCTCAGCAAAAATACGGTCACCGCGGTGCTCGACCTCATTAATACGTTCCAAATTGGCGTTTTTATCACTGCGTTCCGCGAAATATCCCTTTAAGATCTGGGTTGCTTCACAGATAGCCGCAGCAGCCTCTTCAAAATAATCGTAAAAGCGATCATCCTGAGGCTTGAATTTAAAACCCAAATTCATACCTCCCTAGTATAATTGTGTATACATACTTAATAATCATTATAGCAATACTTTTTGTAAAGTGTTGTTAAGATACTGTTAATTATTGATGAATACTCGCCGGGCTTGATCAAGAACATAAAATGAGCCTGTAATAACCAGGTAATCATCCGCTGATAGCATAGAGAGCCCTTTGTTCACTGCTTCAGTTATATTCTCTACAGCTAATGCCTTAATATCCGGAAAGATTTCCTGCCACTGAGCTTGTACCTCTTGCCATGCCCCTCCCCGCGATCCTTGAGGCCTCGTTACTATCGCTGTCCGGGTATTGCGTCCCAGGGCGCGTAGTGTCCCCTTCCGTTCTTTGTCGTCCACTAGACCCACAACTAGAATCTTTTTCCTATCTGGCAGCAGAGTATCCAGTGAATCTGCTAAAGCCTTGGCTCCTTGGGGATTATGGGCGGCATCAATTAGGACCAATGGGTAATTTTGAACAACTTCCATTCTCCCTGGCATCTTCAGGCTATTCAAGGATTGCCGAATGCTATGTTCCTCAACCCTATAACCGTTGGCCTTCATTACCTCCATAGCACTTAAAGCTGCAGCCAGATTTCTGATCTGATAATCACCGCGGAGTGAGTATTTTACTCGTGACATCCTCCAGCATCTTCCTTCAATATTCAGGTCCTGGTCTTCCAACGTGGGGGTACCATCCCGGGTTATCTTTATCTGGGAACTAGTGTAGAGCGGTGCCTCCTGAAACTCCGCCTGCCTTTTGATGACGTCCAATGCCTCATCCTCCATTGTCCCCGCTATCACCGGCACACCAGGTTTAATAATCCCAGCTTTATTGGCTGCTATCTCGGCTAGGGTATTACCCAGATAGGCTGTATGATCATAGTCTACCCCGGTTATCACTGCAACCAGCGGAATTATAACATTGGTTGAGTCATAGGTGCCTCCCATACCAACTTCCAGTACGACTATATCTGTTCCCTCACTGCGAAAATATTGAAAAGCAATAGCCGTAAGAACCTCAAACTCAGTTGGATGAGCTTCTCCATTTTTCACCATGACATCTATATGTTGTTCAATCTCGTCCAGAATTAATATAAAACTCTCTGCGTCTATCTCCTGCCCGTTGATCGTAAATCTTTCCAAATATGAATGCAGATGGGGCGAACTAAATCGCCCCACCCGATAGCCAGCTTTTATTAAAATATCTGCCATTATTAGGGAGGTTGAGCCCTTGCCATTAGTTCCTGCGATATGTATATAGTTTAAATTCTGTTGGGGATTGCCCATTGCTTGCAGCAGACTCTCTATCCTTTCCAGACCTGGTCTGCTCCCCAGCAGGCAGAGCTGGTGCATACGCTCCTCTATTTGCTCCTTAATATCTGTAGTCGTTGCAATATACCCTCTTTCCTGAGTATGGCTTCCTCTTTCCGGGCTTTTTCCTTAATGATTACGTCCGGCGGCGCTTTAGCCAGGAATTTTTCATTATTCAACTTGCCATCAGTTCTGTCAATGTCTGTTTCTATATTCTTGAGGTCTTTTTCCAGACGCCCTATTTCTTTCTCCACATCAATAATCCCTTCGAGGGGAACATATAGGTCGGCAAACGAGAGCAGTGCCGATATTGCCTGGCGGGGCTTATCCTCCAATTGGAATACCAGCTCTAAATCACTTACTTTGGCCAGTTCTTGCATATAAGCACCATAACTGCTGAACAGCTGCATGATATTGTCATCGCTCACCACCATAATAACTTTAATGGCTGAACCATGACTTAAATTGAACTCAGCCCGAATGTTGCGCACGGCACGAATCGCCGCCATAATAATCTGCATCTGTTCAACCGCCAGCGGCTCAATTTGGCTTTGGTTCATAAGCGGCCAGGGCTCCAGCATTATGGTCTCCTGATGTCCAGGTAAATACTGATATATCTCCTCGGTGATGAAAGGCATAAAGGGATGCAGCAATTTCATAATACCCATCAACACATTCCGCAAGACCGTCTGTACGACCGCTTTTTCCCGATCATTAGCGGGCCTAAACAGTCGGGGCTTGGCCAGTTCAATATACCAATCGCAAAATTCATCCCAGATAAAATCATACATTCCCCGGGCAGCCTCACCCAGTTCATAGCGTTCCAGTAGTTCAGTTGTTTCAGCAATTCTCAGGTTTAGACGAGAGTAAATCCAGCGATCCGCCAGGGCCAGTTCATTCTGACCAGGTTCAATAGGAGCAAAGCCTTCCAAATTCATTAGCACAAAGCGCGCCGCGTTCCAAATCTTATTAGCAAAGTTGCGGGTATTCTCGACCTTGTCCCATTGGAAGCGTATGTCATTTCCAGGAGTAACCCCCGTAATTATCGAAAAGCGCAGGGTATCGGCCCCGTATTTTTCAATAACTTCGAGGGGATCAATGCCATTACCTAGCGATTTACTCATCTTGCGGCCTTGCCCATCCAGGATTAAACCGTGAATATTCACCTCATGGAAAGGCACTTGCCCGGTCTGTTCAATCCCCGAAAAGATCATACGAGCTACCCAGAAGAAGATAATATCCCGTCCCGTAACCAAAACGCTGGTAGGGTAAAAGTGCTGCATGTCAGAACTGTCAGCGGGCCACCCTAGAGTAGAAAAAGGCCACAAGGCACTGGAGAACCAGGTATCCAAGACATCTTCATCCTGTTTCAGTTCACTGGATGTACAGCCTGGGCATTGGGTAGGATTCTCCCGGCTGCATATAACTTCTCCACACTCCTGACAATACCATACCGGAATGCGGTGCCCCCACCACAGTTGGCGGGATATACACCAATCTCGGATATTCTCCATCCAATTTATATATGTTTTAGTGAAACGCTCGGGAATGAATTTGATTTCCCCATCCAGAACCTTTCTAATAGCTGGCTCGGCTAAAGGTTTCATTTTAACAAACCACTGCAGGGAAACCATAGGTTCAATAACCGTGTCACAGCGCTGGCAATGTCCCACCGCATGCTGATGTTCTTCGATTTTCACCAGATATTTTCCGGTTTCCAAATCCTTAACCACTTGGCGGCGGCATTCCTGCCGATCCAGTCCGGCATAAGCCCCTGCATTTTCATTCATGCAGGCATTCGGGCTCATTACAACTATCCTTTCCAGATCATGACGCAGTCCCATCTCAAAATCGTTAGGATCATGGGCCGGAGTAACCTTTACCGCACCCGTACCAAATTCCCGATCAACATAATGATCCTCAAAAATCGGAATTCTACGTCCGACCAGAGGCAATATTACATTTTTGCCCACCAGATGACTGTACCGTTCATCCCCAGGATGTACTGCCACCCCTGAGTCACCCAGCATAGTCTCCGGCCTGGTAGTTGCTACTACCAGGAACTCATCCGAATTCTCAACGGGATATTTGATATGCCAGAGATGACCATCACTGTCGGCATGTTCCACCTCAATATCAGATATGGCCGTCTGGCATTTGGGGCACCAGTTGATAATATAGTCGCCCCGATATATTAAGCCTTTTTCATACAGATTTACGAATACCTCCCGAACTGCCTGGGAGCATCCCTCATCCATGGTGAACCGTTCCCGGCTCCAATCGCACGATGATCCCATCAGACTAAGCTGCTGAGTAATACGATCTCCATATAGTCGTTTCCACTCCCATACCCTTTCCAAGAACTTCTCTCGTCCTAGATCATATTTTGTCAAGCCTTCGCTGGCTAAAGTCTCTTCTACCCGGGCCTGAGTGGCAATTCCGGCATGGTCCGTACCTGGCAGCCATAGAGTATTATAGCCTTGCATCCTGCGCCAACGAGTCAGTATATCCTGTAAAGTGTTGTCCAACGCATGTCCAAGGTGCAATTGGCCTGTAACATTGGGAGGAGGCATTACAATAGTAAAGTGTTGTTTGCTGTAGTCCTCACCAGGAGCAAAATAGTTGTGGCTCTTCCAATAATCGTACCATTTGCCCTCAACCTTGGCAGGGTCATAGACACTGGCCAGATTCCCTCCGATTGACATTAAATAGACCTCCTTATTTATACCTGTGAACTCTTTATTTCCTTAGTAAATATGTTTCACAAATCTACCTATAATTAGTATTTTTCCTTTAAATGGGCCATAACCTTGAGTCATGTTCTATTTCTAGATTCTACTTAAAAAATACAGCCCTTGGCAAGTCATTGTTGATGTTTCTTGTCTAAATACAGCCCCTATGCTAAGCTAATGGGCAAGGTGAGTCCTACATAGAAAATTAATTACGTAATCAGGAGGAAAAAATGAGAGATTCAAAAATTGGCAGAAATGCTCCCTGTCCCTGTGGCAGTGGGAAGAAATACAAAAACTGCTGCTTGGCTTTAGAAGGGGTAGTAGACAGAAATGCCAAACCTTTCGAAAAGTACAGCGAGCTGATTGCGACCCTTAAAGTAAAATTGGATCAACACTATAACTCCCAGATCAGAAAAATGAGAAAAACGTTGCAGGAGCGATTCATGCGCTTGTGCACCACCCCTCATCTTCCCCAGGAACAGGAATCAATTTTATCAGACTGGCTCTGGTTTGATATGACCGACACTGAAGGGATAACCTTTGGCATGGAGTATATCCGGATAAATGGAGAATTTATGGATGAGCCTCTGCACGAATGTTTACAAGCATTAAACTCTTCCTATCTTTCGCTCTATGAAGTCATAGGTATGGAAGGCGACTTTCTGCGAGTGAAGGACTACATAACCACTCAGGAAGCGCTGATAATGTTAAAGGAACCTCTGGATCTGGAATTCACTGAAAGCAGGCCTTTGTTGCTGGGGCGTTTAGTTACCCTCCCTCTTGGGGCGGTCTTCTCCGGAATGGTCCTGATGCTCAAAAATGATGATGGTCAGGGAGAATTTATCCGCAAACACATGGGTTATCTACAGAGCCTTAGACCTGATCAAGAGATTATGGCTATGCTTAAAGATCACGGTGAAATCCTTTATGGACTTTTTGAACATGCTAGCCATAAGGCCTTAATGCGGTTGAATGATATCCGTGTCCTGCGTTTCGAGGAAAATACTCCGAGTCTAATTTTGCAATTGGATGATTCGGAGGCATTTAATCTGGTACATGAATGTGGGGATATGCGCTGGTACGATCTTAGGGATAGCACAGGCAATGCCCGCATCGCTTTACACAGCCAATACTTAGTCGCATATGCTGATCTTCTGGATGACATCCTCCGCCTGGAAAGGTGCCTGGACGAAATAATCCCGTCAGGAAGTTGGAAAGTGGTTAACAGCCTTTTCCTCGTCCAACCTCCGGCACCTGAATTCGAAAATATTTGGTATGATGTCATAAAGGATCAGGAAACCGAACGTTGGCTTCATACCGTGCACCGTGAGTTGGATGATAAAACGCCTGAGGATATTTTGCAGGAGGAAAAAGGAAGGGACCGTATTCTTGCTATGCTGGATTCCTTTGCAGCTAAAACCGCGGGCAACGAATACAGTGAGGATTTAATCAATTACATGCGTCAAAGAGTTGAACAATTGTAACAACGTGGTATCTTCAATGTAACAGGGGGACGGTTCTGTTGTTACACTCGCAATTAAGAATAAGTGTAACAACAGAACCGTCCCCCTGTTACATGTTACATTACTATCTCAGCAATGGCTTCTGAAAGCTCATCTACACCCTCGCCGCTTTCCGCAGAATAGCAGAGTGGAACTTCATCTAGTTTAAGTGTTTTTCTAATTACATTTAAGTATTTTTGTCTGCCCCCACGGGATACTTTGTCAGCTTTAGTGGCTACCATCAGGATGGGAATACCAGAATTTTGCAGCCAGTTTGCCATTAACACATCCATCTGATTGGGGGTATGTCTGATATCCAGCAACTGGATAACCCCCCGCAACTGAGATCGGTTCTGTAAAAAAACTTCGATAATGCGGCCCAATTTTTCTTTCTCATTTTTAGATACTTTGGCAAAACCATAACCGGGCAAATCCACCATATACCATTGATCATTGATCAAATAATAGTTTATGGTTCGTGTCTTGCCCGGGGTTGAACTGGACTTGGCGAGATTTCTGCGATTTACCAATTTGTTTATTAACGAAGATTTGCCAACATTGGAACGCCCTACCAGCGCTATTTCTGGCAAGTCTCCCTCCGGCAGCTGGCTTAATTCCACATAACTGCCGATATACTCGGACCGCTTAATTAGCATTGCCATAAACGCCTATTCTTCCCCCGTTTTTTCGAGAGCTGCGGCTAAGACCTCATCCATATGACTTACTAATATAAAATTCATCTTTCTTTTTATATTGGCAGGTACTTCTTCTAAATCTCTTTTATTTTCCAAGGGAAGAATTATGGTATCAATCCCAGCCCGATGCGCTGCCAAAGCTTTTTCTTTCAAACCGCCGATAGGCAAGACATTGCCCCGCAGCGTAATCTCGCCGGTCATAGCGATGTCATTTCGAACTGCTCGCCCTGACATGGCCGAAGCCAGAGAAGTAGCCATAGTTATACCGGCCGATGGTCCATCCTTAGGTATAGCTCCCTCGGGCACATGAATGTGTATATCATATCCTTCCAGGATCTCATTACTAATTCCAATTTCTTCAGCTTTCGACCGTATATAGGTCAAACCCGCTTGAGCTGATTCCTTCATTACATCGCCCAGTTTGCCGGTAAGAGTTAACCGGCCTTTACCCTTGATCAGGGCCACCTCAATCGATAAAATATCTCCTCCGGTATCTGTCCAGGCCAAACCAGTAGTCACTCCCACCTGGCTTTTCTTTTCGGCAGTACCATAGCGGAATTTGGATACCCCCAAATATTTGCCCACACTATTGACGGTAACATTGACCGAGGTATGCTTATCCTTAACTACCAGGCGGGCTACTTTCCTGCATATGGATGCCACCTGTCTCTCCAGACTTCTGACCCCAGCTTCCCGGGTATATTCCCGTATGATCTTGCGCAAAGCCGCTTCGGAGAAGGTTATGTTGCTTTCCTTAAGGCCATGTTCCTTTACCTGTTTGGGAACTAAATAACCCAAGGCAATGTTTAATTTGTCTTCTTCGGTATAGCCTGATATTTCAATTACTTCCATCCGGTCCAGCAAAGGCCGGGGAATATTGTAATAAGAGTTAGCAGTGGTGATGAACATTACCTTGGAGAGATCGAACGGCATCTCCAGATAATGATCACTAAAGGTATTATTCTGCTCCGGATCCAGGACTTCCAGCAGAGCGGAAGCTGGGTCTCCTCTAAAATCTGTTGTCATCTTATCAATTTCATCCAAAAGGAATACCGGGTTTTTGGAACCCGCTTGTTTAATACTGTTCAAAACCCGCCCGGGCATAGATCCGACATAAGTCCTGCGGTGGCCTCTGATTTCAGCCTCATCCCGCACTCCTCCCAGCGACATGCGCACAAATTTACGCCCCAGGGAACGAGCCACCGATTTTCCCAGCGAAGTTTTACCGACTCCCGGAGGACCGACCAGGCAGAGAATTGGCCCTTTCATCTTTTTGGCCAATTTTCTAATGGCCAGGTATTCCAGGATCCGTTCCTTAGGTTTCTCCAAACCATAATGGTCTTCGTCCAAAATTTTTTCAGCCATATCTAAATCCAGCCGATCACGGGTTTCTATGGACCAGGGCAAGGATAATGCCCAATCCAGATAGTTGCGGACAACCACTGCTTCAGCTGCCGAAGAAGGCATTTTTTCCAACCTCTCTAGTTCCTTATTGATTTTTTCTAGGGCTTCTTTAGGGAGATTAGCTTTACGAATACGTTCTCTTAACTCTTCGACTTCCGAAGATCGTTCGTCTTTTTCGCCCAATTCTTTCTGAATGGCTTTCATCTGTTCGCGCAGGTAGTATTCTTTCTGAGTTTTCTCCATCTGTTTGCGCACCCGGATGTTAATCTTTCTTTCTAATTCCAGAACTTCCATCTCTTTAGCTAATATCTCACAGATAAAGTTCAAGCGCTTAGTGATGTCCATGAATTCCAGAACATTCTGTTTTTCTGGAATGCGCAGGTTCAAATGGGAAGCAATGACGTCCGCCAAGCGTCCGGGCTCTTCTATGGCTACCACCGATACGACCGTTTCCGGCGGAATCTTTTTGCTCATCCGTACATATTGTTCAAATTGATTTACCACCGTACGCATCAAAGCTTCCATCTCAGCATTTTTAGTCACTGACTCAGTTTTATATTCTTCAATGACAACTTTCATGTAGGTAAGTTGAGGTAGATATGATTTAATTCTAGCCCGATAAAGTCCTTCTACCAAAACGCGCATGGTTCCACCCGGCATTTTAAGGACCTGTCTAATTTCCGCTACTGTACCCACATCATAAATATCTTCTTGCTCCGGCTCATCAGTCTGGGCTTCTTTTTGTGTGGCCAGAAATATTTCCTTCGAACCAAGCATGGCCTCTTCTATGGCATTTATGGATTTTTTTCGTCCTACATCCAGATGAATGACGGTATAGGGAAAGACCAGCAAGCCTCTAAGCGGCAATATTGGAATTTCACGATAGCTTAATTCAGTTTCCAGTGACATAGAAACACCTCCCCAGCAAGTTCGTTCACTATAGTTCAATAATGGATCGAACGGTTGTATTAATGGAACAACCATCCTATTATAACTAAAAACCTATTACAATAGTAAATTATTCCTTTATTAATGCAAATTGTAGCACTTCGTACAGATTGCGTACAGGGGCTACCTCAATATCTACAAGGCTGCCATAGGTGTTCAGCCAGTTATCCTGCGGAATCAGTACCCTTTTAACCCCGGCGTTTCTTGCTGCTTCGACCTTGCTGCTTACTCCCCCCACCGGTTTTACTATACCGTGCACTGATATCTCCCCGGTCATGGCTACCATATTACTCACCTTCCTATTTTTCAAAGCCGAATATATAGCAGTAGCTATAGCGACCCCCGCTGAAGGCCCATCCACCGGAGTTCCTCCGGGAAAGTTGATGTGAATATCAAAATCGTGGATATTAATTCCGAAGTTTGTTTTAAGGACCGTCATCACATTTTCCACCGCACCGACAGTCATTCCTTTGCGGCGCAGTTTTCTGCCCCCGCTGTTAACTTCTTCTTCATCCACAACTCCCGTCACAGTCCACGCTCCTTTACCTGCAGGGGCGGAATTCACTGATGCCTCTACTTCGATTAATGTCCCTACATTGGCCCCATAGACTGCCAGCCCGTTTACCACCCCCACCAAAGGCGAATCCTTTATCTTCATTTCCATACGAGCTGAAATTTGCCCATTATTGATTACCTTCTGCACAATTTTCTGGCTAATACCAGGCACCATCTCCACCTGAGCAATTCCTGCGGACAGCTGCACCAAGTTAACCGCTTCCCGTCCATTGCTGGCATGCCGGCTGATTTCTTCCAGAGCCTCTTCTTCGAGATCCAACATTATCTTCTGGGCTGCATTACGGGTTATGTTCTTAATCGATTTGTGATCCAGCGGCTTGAAAAAAATTTCCATGCACCTTGATCTTAAAGCCGGAGGAAGTTCATCCGGCATCTTGGTAGTTGCCCCCACCAAACGGAAATCAGCCGGCAGACCATTTTGAAATATGTCATGGATATGTCCCGGGATATTTTTATCATTATCGGCATAGTATGCGCTTTCCAACAAGACCTTGCGATCTTCTAATACCTTAAGCAGTTTATTCATTTGCAGGGGATGAAGTTCTCCTATTTCATCAATAAATAGAATACCTCCATGGGCTCTGGTGCAGGCGCCCGGTTTAGGCTGAGGAATTCCGGCGGCCCCCATCGAGCCGGCTCCTTGATAAATGGGATCATGCACTGAACCAATTAACGGATCGGCAATATTGCGCTCATCAAAACGACATATGGTGGCATCTACTTCAACAAATTTGGCAGTTTCCTTAAAGGGAGAAAGCCGATTAGAGCAGGCTTCGGTAAGAACAAGACGAGCGGCCGCAGTTTTGCCTACTCCAGGCGGACCGTAAATGATTACATGCTGAGGATTAGGACCGCATAATGCCGATCTGAGGATCGATATTCCTTCTTCTTGGCCTATAATGTCGTTAAAGGTGCCGGGACGACTCAGACTGGAGAGCGGCTCGGTCAGCTTCACGCTGCGCATTTTTTGCAGACGGGTGTATTCTTTTTCAGCACTTTTGACCAGCACCGCTTTTTTGCCTTGCTGGGCCTTAAGCAGGTTCCAAAAATATACCCCGATTATTATGCCAAAGATCATTTGGATGAGATATAATATTCCCCCGTATTTCATGAAAAAATCATTCATCAGGTTCATTCCTTTCCCAACTTATCACTGTTATTATTCCCATGAGGATATATTTGAATTAGCAATAATACCAGTAAAAAAAGGTAGCTTACGCTACCTTTTCCCAGTTGAATGATTTTTTAATTTAGGTTAATTTACCCTGCGTTTGGCATCTACCGTTACTAAAAGCGGTTTTTCTTTTTTACTGATTACTTCCTTGGTAATTAATACCTTGGTGATATCTATGCGTGATGGTACTTCATACATAACCTCCAGCATGACATCTTCAATAATCGCCCGCAAACCACGGGCACCTGTATTGCGATGCAAGGCCTCTTCAGCTATAGATTGCAGTGCGTCCGGCATAAACTCTAAATCCACACCGTCCAGCTCAAACAATTTCTTATACTGTCTGGCCAGTGCATTCTTGGGCTCAGTTAAAATCTTGACCAGAGAATCTTTATCCAGGGCCTCCAGGCTGACAATAATCGGTACCCGGCCTACAAATTCCGGTATCAAGCCATACCGCAGCAAATCCTGGGGCAGAATCATGTTTAAGATCTCGCCAATTTTCTTCTCTTCTCTGCCTTTGATATCTGCTCCAAAACCCATGACTTTTTCACCAACCCGGTTCTGGATGATCTTGTCTATACCTTCGAAGGCACCACCGCATATAAACAGTATATTGCTGGTGTCTATTTGAATAAATTCCTGGTGGGGATGTTTTCTGCCTCCCTGCGGAGGTACACTGGCTACTGTTCCCTCCAGAATCTTTAACAAAGCCTGTTGCACACCTTCACCTGAAACGTCACGAGTAATACTGGGATTATCCGTTTTCCGCGCAATTTTATCAATTTCATCAATATAGACGATGCCCTTCTCGGCCTTTTCAATATCATAATCCGCAGCCTGGATGAGCTTAAGCAGAATATTCTCTACATCTTCGCCCACATAGCCGGCTTCAGTCAATGAAGTAGCATCAGCAATCGCAAAGGGAACATTTAAGATTCGGGCCAGGGTCTGTGCTAATAAGGTCTTCCCGCTGCCAGTTGGCCCAAGCATCATAATATTGCTTTTTTGAAGTTCAACATCGTCCAGCTTCATGCCCAGATTAATACGTTTGTAATGATTATAAACTGCAACTGCCAGAGATTTTTTGGCCATATCCTGTCCAATTACATAATCATCGAGCGTTTCCCTTATTTCCTGCGGTTTAGGTATATCCCCAAGTTTGAAACCAATATCCTCAGCCAATTCTTCTTCAATAATCTCGTTGCACAATTCGATGCATTCATCACAGATGTATACACCTGGCCCGGCTACCAATTTTTTTACCTGGTCTTGAGTTTTACCACAAAAGGAACATTTGAGCTGGCCTTTTTCTTCCCCATACTTATGCATACTCTCACCTCTCTTTTTCGGAAGGCTGTTTCATCACGTTAGTTTCGTTTAGCAAACACTTCATCTATAATACCATATTCTTTAGATTCCTGGGCAGACATAAAATAATCCCGCTCTGTATCTTTTTGGATTTTTTCTAAGTCCTGACCGGTTCGCTCAGCTAATATTTTATTGAGACTTTCCCTCATCTGCAGTATCCGCCGAGCATGAATTTCAATATCACTAGCTGGGCCCTGCGTTCCCCCCGACGGTTGATGAATCATAATTTCGGCATTGGGAAGGGCAAAACGTTTGCCCTTTTCACCGGCTGCCAGCAAAAAAGCGCCCATACTGGCGGCCATTCCAACACATATCGTCGATACATTCGGTTTAATCAGCTGCATTGTATCATAAATAGCCATTCCTGCGGTAATAGAGCCCCCGGGACTATTTATGTACAGGTTGATGTCCTTGTCGGGATTATCTGCTTCCAGAAATAAAAGCTGAGCAATAACCACGTTGGCCACATTATCATCAATTGCGCTGCCTAAAAAGATAATGCGATCTTTCAACAGACGTGAATAGATATCATAAGATCGCTCACCCCGATTGGTCTGTTCAACTACCATAGGTATAAGGTATGACAACGGGACCCCCTCCTCATCTCATAGTATTCATGGTCTTATCCATATAGTATTCAATTTATTCCCCAAGTTCTCCCTCTTGGTCTGCTACCTCAGCCGCAATTTCCGTTTCAGTTATTACAGCATTATCTACCAGGTATTGAATAGCTTTATCAACCTTCATATTGTATCTAACCTTATCCATTACGCCTTCTAAATTCTGCCGGGCTTGATCTAATTCCACACCCATTTGTCCGGCTATCTCTTCAATCTGCTTATCTACTTCTTCATCAGTTAAATCAAAACCTTTTTCTTCAATGATTTTTTCCAACATGAAGTTGGTTTTGGCATTGCGCTCAGCTTCAGGCAACATATCCTGTTTGAATTCGTTCAGATTACTCTTGGTCATCTCAAAATATTGATCCAGGCCGATTCCCTGTGCCTCAATACGTTGTTCAAACTGGCTGAGTAGGGTTTGAAATTGCATCTCCACAACGGCTGGAGCAATATCAATACGGCATTGCTCCATGGCCCGAGCCAGAACTTCCTTTTTCTTGACCCCATCCTGTCGATATTGATTGGTTTTAATTAAGTTTTCCCTTGCATCGTTGCGTAATTCTTCAATTGTTTCAAAATTGCTGACTTCTTGCGCAAATTCATCATCCAGTGTCCTGAGCTCTCTATGTTCGATTTTGACAACCATAGTTTGGAAAACCGCATCCTGTCCTGCAAGATCTTCGGCGTGATAAGCCTCGGGGAATTTTACTTTGACATCTATAGTCTCCCCAACTTTTAGTCCGATTAACTGTTCTTCAAAACCGGGAATAAATGTATTTGATCCTAATTCAAGAGGATAATCTTCACCGGTTCCCCCTTCGAAAGGAACACCGTCAATAAGACCCACAAAATCTATCGTAACTGTGTCTCCCAATTCCGACGGGGTGTCTGTCTTTATAACCAATTGGGCATAGTGGGAGCGCATATCTTCCATTTGCTTATCTACATCTGCTTCGCTGACCTTAAGTGCCGGTATGCTTACTTCCAGTCCTTCCAGTTGGCCTAACTCGACCTCAGGCTTCACTGCTACTTTAACTTTAATTTTCAATGGTTGACCCGATTGAATATCCCCAATTTCTACTTCTGGTTTGGCAATCGCGTCTATCTCTAAATCAATCAATGCTTGCTCATAAGCGTCAGGAACGACAAACTCCATGGCATCTTCATAAAGTATCTCCTTGCCAAAATGAGCTTCCAGGAATTCCCTCGGCACCTTTCCTTTGCGGAATCCAGGTATGTTAACCTGTTGGACCACTTTACGGAAGGCCTTTTCCAGACCTACCTCCAGGGTTTCAGCATCAACTTCAATCTCGATATAGGCCTCACTTTTTTCTATTTTCTCTAACCTGGCGTCCATTTATGCTCCTCCTAACTTAATTATAACTCTAACTATTCTACCCCACTTAACCATCAAGCACCATGTTTTATGCAAATGCTGGTAAACATAAAAATACAACACCCCGGCCTAAGCCGAGGCATGGATAGCTATGGAGCGGAAGACGAGATTCGAACTCGCGACCCTCGCCTTGGCAAGGCGATGCTCTACCACTGAGCCACTTCCGCACTTAATCTAGTCCTACGATAAAATCATAAATAAAACTACCCTTACAAGTCAAGCGATTAGACAAGATAATTTTCATTTTTTACTAAATTTATCTAACTAGCCAATCAGGACATATATTATTGCGGGTGCTGATCAGAGCTGATTTCTTTATCCTCCTCGCGACGATCCTGTATCCTCCTCATATGATCGACATACCCCAATATTCCCCCGGGGTTGAGGGATTCCACCATATTACTGGGTACGATAACCAGAGCAGTTTTCTCCTTAATACCCTCATATAGGATATTCATCGCTCGTAAGCTGAACGCTTCCGGGTTTTTCTGATAGCTTTTGGCCGCTTCGGAAAATTTGTCAGCAATCTCTACTTCAGCAGTTGCCAATATAACTCGAGCCCGCCGTTCTCTTTCGGCCTGTGCTTCGCGTGACATGGCGTCCTGCAGCTCTATGGGTATCATTACATCTCTTATCTCTACCGAGTGTACCGATACCCCCCAGGACTCAGTTCGTTTATCTATCATTATCTTCAGCTCTTCATCCAGCTTTTCACGCCCGGTCAACATGGCTGATAATTCGGTCTTGCCAATGACATCCCGCAACGTGGTCTGAGCTGCCCAGAATACCGCCTTTTGATATTCTTCAACTTCCAGGGCGGCCTTAATCGGTTCAACTACCACCCAAAACATTACCGCATCCACATTTACTGGTACATTATCGCGGGTAAGAGTTTTCTCCGCCGCAAAAAAGGTCGTTCGAATGCGCAAATCGATCCAAATAGGAACCTCATCAATAACCGGTATGATGAAAAATATGCCGGGACCGGCTAGACGCATGAATTTACCTAAACGCAGAACTACTACCCTCTCCCATTGCTTCGCAACCCGCATCGACCAGGCGACAATTATAGCCAGGAAGCCTAATATGCCTGCCAACCAGGCGGAACCAAAGTACAGATAAGCATAAACAGCCAAGCCGGCCAATAAAATAAATGATAATATAGCCAAACCATTTGATCGTGGACCTCTCGCGGTCATCCAATCTTCCATAACCGTTGACCTCTTATCGTCACTATTTCCCTTATCCACGCTGTATCACTCCATTCATATTTCATCCTTCATCTGTCTCTAGTAATCCCTGACAATCATACCAATTACTATTATTGACAATTTCTAGTTTTATTATAGCCCTTATCTGGATGTGAGGGATATAAATACCTAACTCTGACTTTCAAATTGACATGACTTCCCTGCCAATGTTATCATTTAGAAGTTCGGGGTGTGGCGCAGCTTGGTAGCGCGTCTGGTTTGGGACCAGAAAGTCGCAGGTTCAAATCCTGTCACCCCGACCATTATGAATATAAAACCCGCCGGTGATGGCGGGTTTTCTCCATTCTAGGGAGTCCCAACATTTTTATCAGAATTGGAAGTATATAAAGCTGCTTTGAGTTTTTATAGAGATAATCAAAATGATAATAAGCATAGTATACGCGAAGGCCCTGATCGGAGCAGGCAAGAATCTCTGCCAGATTTCAGCCAGTCTATGGTAGTTATGCCGCCCCCATTTTTCCACAATGTGCAGAATGAAGAGAAATACTATTACCGCCAAATATTTCACCAGGTTAGTATCAAAATGCAAGGGGTTAAATGTCAGCATCTTGAATACCATCCGGGCAGCGTTGGCAATCCCATCCACCCGGAAAAATACCCAACCTACAGTAATGAATTGGAAAAACACCAGTACGGTCAAAACATGACAGAATCGAGTACCGCTGAATCTCTCCAACCACTGCGGCTTTGCCCATTTAGCATAAATATTGTGTATTATCAACATTATGCCGTGATACATGCCCCAGATGACAAAAGTCCAGGCTGCTCCATGCCACAGTCCAGAAATTGCCATGGCTATGAACAGGTTAATATATTTGCGACGTGAACCATACCATGAGCCGCCCAGGGGAATGTAAATATAGTCCCTGATCCATTCGGATAGGGTGATATGCCATCTTTTCCAGAATTCGGTGGCGTTCGCACTGAGGTACGGGGTTTTGAAGTTCAAGGCCAGTTTTATTCCAAACAGGTAGCTAATCCCCACTGCCATCTCGCTATAGGCAGAAAAGTCGTAATAGATTTGGAATGTATATAAATAGGCTGCCACCCAGGCCCCGGTGCTGTTCAGACCACTGCTCGCCGCAAAAAAATTATTAGCCCAAACCGCTATATTGTCTGCAATGATTATCTTCTTTACCAGACCCATAGCCAGATAGGCTAATCCCAAAGAAACGGTATTTCCTACCGGGATGGCCGGTAGTTTATCTACCTGCGCAATGAGGTCTTTGCCTCGCATAATGGGCCCTGCCACACGATGAGGGAAAAAGGAGATGAATACCCAAAATACCATCCAGGAGCGCACTGGCGGTATTTTACACTGGTATACATCGACTATATAAGCAATCAATTCGAAAGTATAAAAGGAAATGCCGATGGGCAGCAGCAGATGTTGGAAAAATGAATTCTGATTTAAAAGCGGAACCGTAAAAAATTTCTGTAAATTGGTCAGGATAAAAAAAGTGTATTTAAAAAATACCAGATTGCCTACATTTAAACAAATAGCCAGCCATAAATAATACTTTTTACCCTCACCCTGCAGTTTCCAAGAAAGCAAGTAGGTAACAGTAGATATAATAAGAAATAAGCCCAGATACCCCATGCCGCCAACCGAATAGAAAATAATATCAGCGGCAGCCAGAATATATAGGCGTAATTTTGGCAAAAAGTAATATAGAACAAAAGCAATTATCAATAGAAACATAAATTCCGGGGTGTGAAATAGCATCAGGACCGATCTCCCTTATTGAAATTATCCCAAAGCATTCTGGCTAATTCTCGGTTGCCATCCGCAACCAGATGCAGATGATCGGAAAAAAGATCAGAATTAATTTGACCATACATATTTATATATTGGACTGGCTGGTCTTTAAAATAGTTATCTACCTGCTGCAGATTGCGGACATAGCCTGGGGCAGTGACCTTATCATTCATTAATTCTTGGTTGGCTGCGGCCATAAACACAAGCGTATGCTTACCCTTTTGATGGGCAATTATATTATCTAGAAAATAAATCTGAGGATTATCATTACTCAGGTCGAAGTCCTGGGCGGAGAAATCCCGTTCATATTCTGCCTGGCGCAGAAATTCACGCAAACCCGGCTTTTCAGACCAAACTCGAGCATCACCAATCGAATCGTCCATCGGCCCGGCTCCTATTATAGCGCGACCCTCCTGAAGCATGCCTTTCTTAATAAAACCACTGAAATGCAGGATCGCTACGTTTTTCCATAACAGCTTATGAACAGCAGTTTGCAGGGTCGAATCTTTATGATGTGTATTTGCCTCCAAATTTCCCATCACATGATCATAACTGACCCTATCCAGAGACTTTAAATCCTCCTGGAGCCAAAAGACTATAGCAGGATCAGGATTACGGACAACAAAACCCTGATAAGCTACGTCTACGATCAGATTTTGGGTAGAGATCTGATGTTCTTCAAGCTTAAGAAGCATTGTATATATATCCCCCATCTGCATGGCCGGCATGGACAGATTATATATCCGCGGAGAGTTGGAGAGGGAAGACTCGTCCGCCAAGTCTTGTATATAATGGCCAATTGATTGACTGGCATCGCCCGGACCGCTGTAGGCAACCGAATCACCCAGAATGATAATATAATTCTCCAGGTGTTCCTGTCTAATCTGACGGCTGATGTTATCCAAAATGACATCAATACTGCTCAGGTTGTCTTTGACCAGGTTATAATCCATGCGATCCCTAAAAACCAAATCGAAAGGAAGCAGATAAGGAAGTGCCAGTTGTAGTAACAAAAGATACCCTAATACATATTTGAACGCCTTCATTGCGATCTCCTGACTCCAAAATTTGGACCTGTTAGTAATTCTACACATCGATGCAAACCTTGGCAAGTCAGCAGACCAGAATAGGCTTCCTAACCTTAGCTCCTGCCAAAAGCGGTGATCCGGTCCATAAAAAAAAGAGCTTGGTTTGCAAATCCAAGCTCTTCAAGTACTTAATACATTATGCCCAATTTGTAGCAGTATTGGGGGCATCAACCTTTTTACCTTGTTTCCATTCACCGTCATAATTTACGGTGCCGTTTGTATTGAAGGACTTGCCCCGTCCATCCCGATATCCATCTTTATAATAGCCTTCGTATTGGAGAGTACCATCTGTATATAATTCCTTAGCCTTGCCGTGCATTTTGCCGTCTTTCCATTCCCCGTCATACATAGACCCATTGTTAAAATAGGCTTTGCCCCAACCATTTGGAACACCATTTTCGGTTTGACCTACATAATCGACTGTAACAGTTTTACTGATGACCAACCCATCGATTTTTCTTTCATCCATATCTTTTCGCCCCCTATCTCATCCCTTTTTCTAAGTTTAACCTATATTTTACTATCTATCAATTATGTTAATTTTTTTTGTATGCCAGAAATAATTGTCTAACTCTTCTTAATCACGCTTATTCTCTTATCCAAGCCCTTATCCCATTGTCCTTCAGCAACTGCAGTGCTTGCCCTGCCAAAGACTGCGGCACTCCCATGCGAAGGGAGCCCTCATTCTCATCCCTGACTCCCATTATCTGAATATCATTAATATTTATACCCGCCCCACCTAACAGAGCCCCTAAAACACCGATTATTCCTGGTTTATCCGGAATGATAGCCACAATGTCAGCCGAATTACGCAAACTGCTCCGACCTATCGGCAGAGCTTTCCTCATCTGCTGGGCTTCTTTAAGGCACTGACGCAGCTTAATTCTATCATTGCTCTCAATCGCCTGCAGGTACCGGTTCAATTGGCTGATTAAAGCACTAATTTCTCCAGTTACCGCTTCCTTATTAAAAAGCAGAATATCCTCCCACAACTCGGGATTGGAGGCGGCAATGCGCGTAGTATCTCGTAGCCCGCCGGCGGCTAAACGCAGCGCATCTGGTTGACGCTCCAAGTTATTCATTAAACTGGCAGCTGCAATATGCGGCAGATGGCTAACCTTGCTGACCATTGCGTCATGGTCGGCAGGTGTTAAAATCATTACCTGCGCCCCTGTTTCCGAAAGAAGATCCGTGAGAATTTTAACCTTCTCGATGGGAGTTGCTGGCAGGGGTGTTAGAACGTAAACTGCATTTTGCAGCAGATATTTGTCAGCTCCAGTTATGCCGCTGCGATCAGAACCGGCCAGAGGATGTCCTCCAATGAATGATATCTCGGGGGGTAAAAGCTCTTCATATTTTTGCATAACCCAGGTTTTAACGCTGCCTACATCAGTCACAATAGTATCGGGGCCCAGCTTATCCCTAATCTGAAGCAAAACCTGAGGGATTATTTGCAGAGGGGTAGCTATGAACACAACCTCACAGCTAAAGATGTCCTCAAGAAGCAAGGGGCGGCTTATAGCCGCCATTTCCATTGCCTTCTCTATGGTAACAGGATCAAGATCCATGCCCATTACTTCCAGATCGGGGCGGGCTGCTAGTAAAGCCATGCCCAGAGACGCTCCAATCACACCCAGTCCGATGATAGCTACTCTCTTCATACAGCTAGATCCCCAAATTTATCGCCATGAACAGCCTTTATTACCATTCGCATCTGTTCCATTAGAGTTCCAAAATCATCTGGCGTCAGAGACTGCGGTCCATCTGACCAAGCTTCCGCCGGATTGGTATGCACCTCTATAATTAAGCCATCACAGCCACAGGCCACCGCAGCCAGAGACATGGGGGCAATTAATTCCCTTTTACCAGTACCATGACTGGGATCAACGATGACTGGCAGGTGTGACAGTTGTTTTACTACTGGTACCGCACTTAAATCCAGGGTATTTCGAGTATAAGTTTCAAAAGTGCGAATACCTCTTTCACACAGAATCACCTGACTGTTGCCACTGTCCAGAATATATTCGGTAGCCATCAGCCATTCTTCAATGGTCGCGGACAACCCCCGTTTCAAGAGTATCGGTTTATTAGTTTTGCCCACTTCTTTCAGCAGATAAAAATTCTGCATATTGCGGGCTCCGACTTGAATTATATCAGCATATTCAGCCACCATAGCAACCGACTTCTGATCCATTACTTCGGTAACAAAGGGGAGTCCGGTAATTTCACGAGCTTCGGCCATAATCTTCAAGCCCTCTTCACCTAGCCCCTGGAAGGAGTACGGAGAAGTACGAGGTTTAAAGGCTCCTCCCCGCAGGAGTTCAGCTCCCCTCTCCATAACCGCTACCGCTGTCTCTAAAAACTGCTCCCGACCCTCAACAGCACATGGACCTGCAATTACTGGGACACTGCCATCTCCAAACTTGGCCTTTCCAACCTGGATAATCGTATTATCCGCCTTAAACTCGCGCGAAGCCATTTTGAAGGGCTTCATAATAGATACTACATTTTCGACGCCCGGCATTGCCTCCAAGGAACAGGGCTCCAACCGCTGCCGATCCCCTACTGCCCCTAAAATTGTTCGGTTCACTCCCTCCGACAGGTGTACATTGAAACCTGCGGCCAGAAGACGTTGATTAACCGCGTTAATCTGATCGGGGTTAGCCCCCTTTTTCATTACAACTACCATCCTGCTTTACCTCCTCATTTTTGCAGGTAGACCATAAAATAAAACACCACGGCAAAGCCCATGGTGTCAGAGAAAGCTATACGAGCCTCTCCATCCTGCCGCCCTACCCTGCTTGTTTAAATTATTGATCCACCCAAAACTACCATACTACAATTAATATCATAGCATACCGTTCTGCAAGCTTCAATACTGGGTCATGGTGCGCATAAATACATATAGCTAGACATATAATATAGGATGCTCTAATCAGCAAATTCTAAAGTGCAGCAGTCTTACAGTACCGCTGAAGAGGTTTAAGCGGACCTTTATTCTAAAGCAAATAATATTGAAAATGGGGAATACGGTAATTTTTCCTTGAAATGCATATCCAAAAGAAGTATAATGTTTTTTGCCGGCGGGTGTAGCTCAATGGTAGAGCCCCAGCCTTCCAAGCTGGTTGCGCGGGTTCGATTCCCGCTACCCGCTCCATTTTTATGTCCCTGTGGCTCAGCCTGGATAGAGCAACGGACTTCTAATCCGTAGGTCGGGGGTTCGAATCCCTCCGGGGACGCCATATTTTTATTTAGAGGTCCTGCGCGTGGTGGGTGTAGCTCAGCTGGTTAGAGCACCAGATTGTGGCTCTGGGGGCCGTGGGTTCGAGTCCCATCATCCACCCCATGTTAACCTTGACAGCCACCGGCGTATCCTAGTATACTCAGTAACGTTGGGGTGTCGCCAAGCGGTAAGGCAACGGACTTTGACTCCGTCACTCGTTGGTTCGAATCCAGCCACCCCAGCCAATTTAATACAGTATAAGGGCCATTAGCTCAGCTGGTAGAGCACCTGACTTTTAATCAGGGCGTCCCGCGTTCGAGTCGCGGATGGCTCACCATTACAAAAGCAGAACCCGCAAGTGATTGCGGGTTTTTTGTTTGCTATTAATAATGCGATTTTTTATTAAACAGGTGGCAAAAAGGTGGCAGAACCAGATTTTAATCTTAATCATATAGATTCAACTTTTTATATTTATATGAGTAACCCATCAACCAGCCTGTTTCTCCATGGCTTTTATCATTTCAACCGTTTGTAAAACGTCTGTAATAGTTGAGTTCAATCTTGCTATCCCACCAGCAAGGTAACCAGACAAAATAATATGGTTTCCTTGCTCTTGATATTTCACGGCTTGGCTAATAATTTCATTAATTTCTTTTTGAATATATTGAAGTCTTTCTTCCATTAACAAAGCGGCTATTTCATTTATATCTCCTGACCGGACATCTTTAGCCTCCCAGATTCTGTTACCCGATCTTATCTCACCTTGCTCCATTATGTACCCCCTAATATTTGGATTTTGTATTCTCTCTGGTATCCATTACTGCCTGGCACAAGTCTGCAATATCCCTTATGGATAATAAAAGGCCTTCAAGTGGTACATTATAAGTTTAGCTTGGAGTTTGATCATAATTTTTTTCGATAATCGTTTTTTAATCTTATGCCAGATAGACTTAGTTTAGTTCACGTTTAATGAACCGTCAACATCCACTTTACAAAACATGAACTAATCTTAGGCAGTTCATGTTTTGTGATAAATTTATGACACCGGGCAAGGGGGTTTTAATGTGTTAATTTTGGGATCCCGATTGAAAGAATTACGTGAACTAAAAGGCTTACGTCAGGAAGATGTCGCTAAATTCTTTTCGTATGGCAAATCAACAATTTCTCAATGGGAAAGCGGCAGGAATGAGCCCGAGTATGAAATATTGGTTAAACTTGCGGAATATTTCGAAGTTACCACAGATTATTTACTTGGCAAAACAAATTGCTTAAATTCATCATTGAATTTTACTAGAATACCTATGTTAGGAACCTTACATACTGGATTACCTATCTTGGCAGCTGAAAATATCAGCGGCTATTTTAATATTCCTGATTCTATGCAGGCTGATTTTATCTTTCGGGTTACCGGTGATAGTATGATTGGAGCCGGCATACTGGACGGTGATTATGCAATATGCCGTCTAAGTGATTCGCCGCAAACCGACCAGATTATCGTCGCTCTGAAGGATGAAGGCTTAAAGAGTGAAGCTGCTTTAAAATATTACTTTAATGATGGCACACCTAAACTAAAGGCGGCCAACCCAACCTATGCAGATCTTGACTATGCCCAGGGATATCGCTGCGCTGGGATGATGATTGGCCTAATACGCGAAGATTCACCAGCCTATCATACATATCAGAATTATTCAGCATTTGCCAATTATGATGAATGGGCGGAAGTTATAGTAAAATCTTCTGCCGCCGGCATAAAACCTGGGCACTTAAGTTCTCACGTAGATATGCTAATAGAGATGGGTAGAAGTAAATAAATTTTTGATGTGGAGTGGTATAAATGACAGCTTATTGGGCTTATGAGAACAGTAAGAATAATGGCTATCGGGTAAGGATTCATACGGCTGACTGTATATACTGCAAATTTAGAGATCAGACCGGTCCTGTAGTACTTGGTACCGGGCGTGTCTGGCATGGGCCATTTGACGATTTGGCTTCAGCAACAGACTTTGCTAAAAACACAGGAGCTAAAGTTGAACAATGCAAACTCTGTCTGAAAAACAAATAATTACAGGCTCCACCTTTGTGGAGCTTTTTATTGTCTATCTTCTCGACTTTATCTTTAATCCCTACCATTATAAAGCTATCCGCAATTGACTAATTCCATATGACAATCTACTCAAGCCATCTTCCATGATATTAAAATTAGAATTTTTTAGGTAAATTATTCCCAATCAATTATACTATTATGTATATTAATCCATTTAGTTGTACTTTCCGAATCAAATAAACATCGAGGTTTAGATTTTATGAACACCATTTATACGTGGTATATACATAATTCAACACTACTTTTAAAATCTCCTGAAGATTCTGTCATTTTGCCCTCCGCAAGAGACATATACAATGCATTCTACAAGGATATATTAACATTTAATTCAATTGAGGCAGATATAAACCCTGGTATTGCTTTTCCCGGTTTAGTTTTTTCAAAAATTCCCTTAGATTTAAAACTCATAATTGACTTTGATTCGGATCAAAACTCTTTTCATATCCGTACATATATCAAGGCTTTTGATAGAGATACATCAATAGAATTATACCCGGAAGACTTTCATATTGCTGACCATATCATAATTAATCACACATGGTATCCTTTTGTTCCGGGGCGAATTGAAGAAATAAAAACTATACTTAACAGCGTGGGACTTGATAAAGCTGGCCTGATTTCGCTTCAACAGTATCTGAGACTTCGCGAGATTGCTAATGATAACCATGTTATTAATGATCTGACTGAAGGGGTTAGTATAGCATCTCCTCTACCAATGGATACCCATACTTCAATTTCTTTGTTCACTGGTACCCTTTACCCCTATCAATATAACGGCTTCCGCTGGCTCAAAATGATTTCAAATTTCGATGCAGGCTGTATTCTGGCTGATGAAATGGGGTTAGGAAAAACAATACAAGTAGTTGCTCTAATGGCATGGCAGTTTGATGCAACAAAACTGCCGTCACTCATAATAGCACCATCCACTTTGTTAGAAAACTGGCGGAGAGAATTGCATCGATTTGCTCCAGAATTAACAGTATTAGTTCATCAGGGTCCTGAACGATATGGACTTCCTTCTCATGTACGCAATTTTAATATTGTGGTTACCTCTTACGACGTTGCAGTCCGGGATCTCTCCTTAATTAAAATGCTTAACTGGAACATACTGGTTACAGATGAAGCACAGGCAATTAAAAATCCATCTGCAAAGAGAACACTGGCAGTTAAAGAAATACCTCACAGAATGGCGATTGCTGTAACTGGTACGCCGCTAGAAAATCATTTAACAGATCTATGGTCAATTATGGACTTTGTGTTTCCAGGTCTTCTGGGAACGTTAAGCGAATTTAATCAAAAATATACAGACGATACACAGAGTGCCGTTTTGATCGAACGTCAGATTTCTCCAATTATGCTCCGTCGCAGAGTCCAGGAGGTTGCAAAGGATTTACCTGAAAGAATCGATATCCCACAACCGTTAATAATGGATAATTTCAGCGCCATGGAGTATGAGACAATCAGGCAGGATTGTCTTGGCGAGAAAGGTGATGGATCACTATTTGCATCACTTACTAAACTTAGAATGTATTGTACTCATTCACTATTATTAGAAAATAACAATCGCGAAATATTATCTTCAATCAAATACCAAAGACTCACTGAAATACTGGAAGAAATATTCGCCAGTGGCGATAAGGTCCTTATATTTACTTCATATCAAAAAATGACCGATATAATGCTGTCCGACATTTCCGAGCGGTTTGGAGTACACTGCGATTGGATTGATGGACGTGTCCCCACTTCTGATCGCCAGCTTAAAATTGATTTTCTTTCTGAGTATGATGGTCCGGCCGTACTAATCCTTAACCCTAGAGCTGCAGGAACAGGGTTAAATATTACAGCTGCAAATCATGTTGTACATTATAACCTTGAATGGAATCCAGCTTTGGAGGATCAGGCTTCTGCACGGGCATACCGTAGAGGCCAGACAAGACCAGTAACAATTCACAGAATGTTTTACATTAACACAGTTGAAGAGGTGATAAATAAACGAGTCGAACAAAAACGTGCTCTGGCCGAAATTGCTATTAGCGGTACTGACGGTGCAATTGATAATTACCAGGATATAATTGCTGCTCTGCAAATGTCCCCAATCTCAGGAGGTAATAAAGATGATTGAAAATAAGGGATCTTATTCTATAAGTAAAACACTGAGTGCAAACGATACAGGAGAAACCGGTGGACACCAGGCAGGTATTCTTATACCTAAAGATACTTCCATATTATCTTTTTTTCCTGCCATACAGGAATTAAATGAAAAAAATCCGCGTGCAAAGTTAATATTTAATGATGTTACGGAGGAAAAGTGGAACTTTAATTTTATCTACTATAACAATAAGTATTACGGAGGAACAAGAAACGAATTCAGGTTAACCGGGATGACAGAATACATACGAACAAATAACCTTATCGCAGGCGATGTAATAATTCTAACACGAGATGCATACGGCGACCGGTTTATTCAACATCAGCGTACTGGTGCCACACTTGCTCCTTCTGTCAGTGAATCAGCACAGAATTATACAGTCCGCCTGAAACTGAGTTATACCTGGAAAGTCATTTCATGCTAATCTAAGGAGGAATTAATTTGAGACAGCCAGTAGTTCTGAATCCTGATCCTGCCCGCACAATAGAGGGTTTACGTGATACAGGATACGATTTTAATACAGCTATGGCCGATATTATTGACAATTCTATCGCAGCCGGGGCAGATTCAGTCAGTATATCAATAGATCTGGATTTCGAAGGTAATTTAATTATCAGAGTGGCTGATAACGGATGTGGAATGAATGAAGCAGATCTTTTTAATGCAATGCAGTATGGTTCAAAAAAACGTCCAGATGTACATAGTCTTGGCAAGTTTGGGCTTGGCTTAAAAACTGCATCAACTGCATTTTGCCGGTGTTTATCTGTTACAAGCCGGCCAAATGCTAATTCACCAGCAATAAAGGCACAGTGGGATCTTGATCATGTAGCTGAAAGAGGTGCCTGGGAACTGCTTCTTCCTGACCCTTCTCAGGAGGAGATAGATATTCTAAACACTATTGCTTCCAATCATTCCGGAACCATTGTGTCGTGGGAGAAAGTGGACAGATTATTAAAATCTTATCAGGATCCAGCCGGTGTTCATGCTCGTAATGCACTCAACAAACATATAAACGACCTTAAAGAACACGTGGCAATGGTTTATCAGCGTTTTATAGACAAAAATGATTCACGTGCCAGCTCACTCGATTTGATAATCAATGGTGAACTCATTGCACCCTGGGATCCATTTTGCAAAGAAGAACCTAACACTGAAATTGCAGCACAGGATAAAATAGCAGTTGAGATCGAGGGAGATGACGCGTTTTTTGAGGTTGCTGCATATATTCTTCCCCGGCGTGAGGACTTTGAAAATAAAGAAATTGCAAAGAAAGCACGGATTACAACAGATAAACAGGGTATATACGTATATAGAGAAAACCGTCTCATACATCATGGCGGATGGCTGGGTATGTTCGTAAAAGATCCCCATGACTCTCTTTTACGTGTGGAATTTTCTTTTGACAGTACACTTGATGATGCTTTCCATGTTGACATAAAGAAATCTCGAATTATTCTGGATAATGAACTTTACAACTGGTTGAAGGACCAGTTCCTGCCGGCACCCCGTAGAGCAAGTGACCAGCGGTATCGCAAAGGAATAAATAAGCAGGTTGCCACAATATCAAAAGGAGCCCATTCAAGTTCAAATAATAGCATTGCCGAGAGAGAAAACGAATTACAGATGGCTAATATACAGGTTACAGACCGTGATAAAGGTGAGGTTGAAATCACCAATAAAAAAGGGAAAGTTCGTATAAAAATTGCCATACAGGAACCTGTCCGTGATGGTGAAGTAATCATCCAGACTGTAGACAGTATCGATGATGGGTTACTCTGGGAACCATGCCTGATAAAAAATCATCATGGTGTACGTTTAAACACTGGGCACCCGTATTACCAAAAAGTTTATGTCCCGAATTTAAGATCAGGGGTAATAGTACAGGGAATGGACTCCCTTATATGGGCTATCTGCGAGGCAGAACTGGGAACCATAAACGACGCTACTAAAAAACACTTTCAGGAACTTCGTTTTGAAGTATCAAAACTTCTGAGGACAATGGTTGAGGACTTACCCGAGCCGGAGGTAAACAATGAGTAGTAATGGCCCTGATTTAAAGAGAATTGAGGGTATTCTGCTGGATCGTTTTGGAGTTCCGGTAAAAGCGAGACCCGGTAATAATACTGAAGGAACTTATGTTGATTTAATTCCTGAAGACCTTGATGAAAGAGAAGGTTTCATCATTCGGGTACAAATTGGCTGGAGAAGCCTGAAAGCAACTTTCATACCCGGAAATTTTTCTGCCCATCTCCTAAGAATCATGGGTGTGGCTGACAGGGAAAAGAAAGCACTTTTTAATACATTTGCAAGCTCATCAATTCATGATGGCGCAAGTATAACTATGAGGATAAACGATTTCCCCATTAATCCATGTTCTATTTCTGATTTTACTTCTGAATGGAGTCAACTGAGTATTGGCCTGAGTCTTATCCCGTTTGATCCGAGTCTTTGCACACTGGAAGATTCCATAATTGACTGGGGTGGTAAGTTATTCGCTATGGTTATAGCACTTCTTCCTATCGAAGAAGTGCTGACCGATGACAATGAAATACAGACCGGTATGCCTGAAGGCTCTATAATACGGGTGGAAGTCAATCGTTACGAACGAAATCAACTTAATAGGGCAGCCTGTATCGCTGTTAGAGGATGTATCTGTACAGTCTGTGGTTTTGATTTTGGAGAAGTATACGGACAATATGGAACAGGATTTATCCATATCCATCATATTGTCCCGGTTTCACAATTAGGGGACGATTATCTGATTAACCCATTGAAAGATCTGGTTCCTGTCTGTCCTAACTGTCATGCTATGCTGCATACGGTTAATCCACCGCTTACAGTTGAAGAGCTTCAGAAAATAATAAATTCTCGTAAACTCAGTAAAATCTAAAGTTCTGTATAAGAACAATGATTTCCTCTGAGAAACTCATCAATTTTCTCCATCAAGTTAAACATTTCAGGATCTGATTTAACCGCTGCTTTAATTGAACATTCCCATATAATAAGCACTCTTATTCCCATTGAAAGTAGCTGTTCTATATTTTTCCTGTCTCTCTCTGCATTCCCCTGCAGTTTGGTTTTCCACTTTTCAACATTAGTTTTGGGCATGTAAGCCAGCTTACATCCTTCATGCTGATGCCAATAACAGCCATTAACAAATATAGCAGTGCTGTATTTTGATAAATACAAATCAGGTTTACCTGAAAGTTTCGTATAATTTAGCCGGTATCTATAACCACGTTTAAAAAGTTCGTGTCTAATGTAAAGTTCAGGAGTTGTATTCTTTGATTTAATAGCCGCCATATTCCTGCTTCGCTGTTCGGCTGACTTTATATCCAAACTATATCACCTGGTTTTATTATTTTTACGCCAAGTCTAAAGACCAGCTCTGCGTTGTTTGTCTTTTACAATATCAAGAAAATCACTAATGCATATAATATTTTGCTGCTGCTGGGCTGTATAGGTCTGATGAAGAGATCGTGGCAATACCAGCTGGAGACTACGGGCATGCATTTCGTTAGTCTGTGCTTCACTTATGGCAGGCTCAAGTGTGACAATATGTTTATTTGAAATTCGGTCCGCTTCTGCCAGCACCTGCCTCCACCTGTCCTTACAGGATGTTTTTACTCCAAGCATTGTAAGTAATAAGCTACTAAAATTATTATCATGGTACATAGATATTCCAGGAAAAACAAAATCCGGCTTAGATCTGTTTTCAGTTATAGCACCTCTGGAAAAAAGAATATTGTGACTGCTAAACATTTGCTGCAGATGGTTCTCGAGTGAATAACCTGCTCTACTTTTACGTCGATTCTGTACAGAAAGAGAAAAAGTTAAAAAACTGTCTACATCATGCTGAAATCCTGCCGAAACCCTCTCAGCGATGATATATTTCTCAAGTGTTCTGAAGAGAATTTCTTCTCTTTCCAGCCAGGACATTAATGTAAGATCAGGGTCTTCCACAGCATTGATATCATCTAACGTTGATCGCGCATAATCGGAAAAATCACGTGTATTGGGGAATGCTGCTCCAAACTTTTTCAACATTCCGTCTAAATAATTATCCTCCTCGACTTCTACCTGTACACCTATTTGTTCAAGTATCACTCTGGATGCAAAAGCTATTCTGTCCTGATCACTTTCTAATTCTTCCCTTACTGAAAATCCAGGGTGAGAAGTCTTATCAAAACCAAAAAGCCATCTGATCTGGCTGCTGATTGTAGATCCCTGCTCTGCAACAATAACCAGTACAGAATTATCTTCCCTAAGACCTATTACAAGTAAATCACCGGCTTCAGCACAGGTCATAACTGTTGTATCAGTAAAATAAAAACGGAATTCAGATCGTTTTGGATGGCTTGCACGTGCATCATACCAGGTTAAAATTCCATCATCTGTTACCGGTTCATCATCAGTATCGTTTAAATATAGAAACTTTGCCTGGTAAGTATGTTTTTCCTGTCCGAACAGTTTTTTAATATCACCAACACCATTAAACTCGTGCTGATTACTGCGGTAAGTGTCAGCTTCAACTCCGCTGAGTACTTTGGCCGCAACACCGGAAAAATATTCTGAAAGGTATCCGGCTCTCATCTCATCACCTGCCTAAAATGATTCTATAAGTGAGGAACCATAATTCTTGCGACTTCCTTAATTACCGGAACAACAACAGAATTACCAAACTGTCTGTAAGCCTGAGTGTCAGAAACAACGATTTTGTAACTGTTGTCAAAACCCATAAGTCTTGCACATTCTCTTGGTGTCAGTCTTCTTGGATTCTTTGATCTTCCCCGCTTAATCAGTATTTCCGAACCATCCTTATAATAGCGCGCAGAAAGTGTACGCGCTACATCCTCTCCGGTAAATAACCCATATCCGAAACCATTTCCTTTTGCCCTGTGTTTTGCTGCATAATCCTGTAAATAAAGCCATAGCTTATCACTCAGAACATATTTAGAATGTACCTTTGCCTTTTTTCCTGTAGTATATGGCTCCTCCGGTTCCTCCGAACCATCTTCCGGATGTAGAACTGTGCTGAGTATCGGTGGAGGCTCAGGTATTACATAATCCTCCCATGAGAAATCCGTTTTTTCTCTGAAGCCAACAATCAGAACCCTTTCTCTGTGTTGCGGCACGAAATTCCCGCCATTTATCACTCGCGCCTCAACATGATAGCCGAGTTCATCAATAAGTGTATCCATAATTATTTTAAAAGTAGTCCCTTTATTATGTGACACAAGATTTTTAACATTTTCCAGTAAAAAAGCCCTTGGCCTTTTTGCTGCAATTATACGCGCAACATCAAAAAATAATGTACCCTGTGTAGTACATTCAAAGCCATGTGGCCGACCTAAGGCATTCTTTTTTGATACACCTGCGATTGAAAAAGGCTGACACGGGAATCCCGCCAGCAAAACGTCATGATCAGGTATTTCTTCAGCAGGAAATGGAACAATGTCTCCAATCAACGGATGATTATTTCCAAAGTTCGCAATATAGGTTTTTTGAGCCCATTCATTCCATTCGCTGGTGAAAACGCATTTACCCCCGACAGATTCAAAGCCTAATCTTATTCCACCAATTCCCGCAAACAGATCGATAAAGTTAAAACTGGCCATTTTTAATAACTCGCCGCCTTATGCCTATATTTTCCCTGAATAATATATTAACACAAAATGTGTGTCAGGTGGGTGGGTGTCCAAAGATTTGCCTACAGTTATCTGACAGTATTCAACCCGGGGCAAGCCCCTCCGCACCGTGCTAAAGCACGCAGCTCCGGGACTTCCCCCTCTCCCGCTCCGGCATAGGGCTACGGAATTCCTGCGGCAATCCTCCACCCTAAGCCTGCCGCTCAGTGGCCGCCCGCTCATGCCGGCTGCGCTTGCGCTCCGCTCTCGGCATCAGCTCCCCGATGAAAGATTGTGCGTAGGGGAACGCTGACGATAGCCCACCGCACCGACTTCCTATAATAGACGTTATGTATGCGCTGCGCACCCGCTGGGTTACATAACGACTATTATACTAAGTAGGTGCTATACCATCTCCGCAATTCCCTCCGGGCTGCCCGATCGGCGCTCACCCTCGCGCGCTACGCGATTTTGTGCTCGGATGTTCGCGGCCCTGCGGGAAATGCTCCGCCTCGGTGGCCGCCCGCTCGTACCGGCTGCGCTTGCGCTCCGCTCTCGGCACCAGCTCCCCGATGATAGTTTTGTCCTCCGGACTCTCGCGGAGCGATTATATCCCTCGCCGGGAGGCATTACAGTCTTGCCAGACAGTCTACAGCAGTCCTCGCCGGACGGCACCCTGCGCTCGATTCACCTTCATCGAAACCAGCTCCGGGCCGGGAACGGGGACCGGCTCTTGTCAGAGCCAGTCCCTGGGCTCGCGGAATGGTCGGGAAATTGTATATTATACATGCTTCGCCTACGCCTCCCTCAAGGCTTCCCTTCGGCGTGCTGCCGCCCGGCCTTGACCTCGGCTGCTCGCATATGCAGGAAACTGCCCCGCCCATCCGAACATACATTCTGCTTTATGTTATAATAATAAACATGATTAATTGTGTCAAATGCCAGAGAGGCAGGTGTATTGTGCATGGCAACAAGACTGGAGGAAATTCATAAACAGCTGATAGCCTTTTACCCGGTTTACACCTTCGAAGGCAGCCTAACCAGAATAATATATAATGAAACGGAACAATCGAGCTGCTGTCTTACCGATCACCGTCAGGTTGAAACCGTCAAGCGCGTGCTGGCACGCTGCTATGCGGTTGACCTTCCCGCACAGGCACGCCTGCTGCGGGATAAATATCAACGCAGGATAATCCTGCACTTCTACTTACCTGACGGCCGGGTGTTCGTTCCGTTTAAGCTGAGGGAAAGCAGAATCAAAGGCGACGCCTGTTATGGTTATGTGGATATAGACCAGGTGGCCCGGCTGCTGCCGGGCGACAAGCCGCAGCTGCTCCTGAAAACCGGAGAGAGTCTAACTCTGCACAGTAATATAAGCACTGCGCGCCTGGCTTATTTTATGGCCTTGGAACTGCTGGCCGATTACGGTCACAGAGAAACTGACAGCAGCCTTGATCTGGTAAATGCTCTGGCAGTTTTACAGGGAGTATTGGCGGGCAGGACACCGGCCTGCCGCCAGGCTCCTCGCCGATTCAGAGTAAAGTTTTTGCCCTGCAATTAATTTACTCTTTATATTGGTTGGTTCAAATGAAAAAGTACGAATGATTGGCAGTTATCTATAAATAGATAGCTGCCGATTTTGTTATTAATCGCTTGCGAGCGATTCGTGTCCCTACTAAAGCTGCGATACGATTACTTAAGGGTCGTACACACAGACGACCACTAAATAAAGGAAGGAGGTAAGCTCATGGCAGTAACTTCCACTACTATTCTGGCTGATATGGCTGTAGTTTACGACCAGGCGGGCGATAGTGTTACCCGCAGATATTCAGATGTGAAAATCACCGCGGCTGATGCTGACATCTACGATGTGGCCGCCGGTCTAACTGGGATTTCCTCTCTGCAGGACTTAACCCTGGTTGCCGTACAGCGCCGGAATACCAACGAGCTCGAGAATGTTTAGTTAACCCCTTTATTACTTCGCGAAAGGAGGATAATCGATGAGAATATTGGAAATGAGTTTCTCAACTGTGCTGGGCAAGACTAAAACCATCCGGGTTTACGAAGCCAAAGCGGCATTAACCGGAGCAGCAGTCGCTGCCTGTATGGATAATATTATCGCCAAAAACATCTTTTCCGGTGCCGGCGGCGAGCTGACCGGAAAAGTTAAGGCTCAGGTAATTACGACCAGCTCCGCTGATCTCAGCCTGGTCTAGTCAATCCGTTAAGCGCCGGGATAAAACTCCCGGCGTAATTATTTTCAGGAAGGAGGAACAGGTGTGGATGATCTTTTAAATCCCATTGCAAATGTAGGTTTTCCTATAGCGGTAGCAGTTTTCCTGTTAGTTAGAGTGGAAACTAAAATTTCCTGTTTGACCAAAGCCATCGGCGAACTGCGCGAAGCAATTTTGACCATGCCGCGCGAACAGAGTCAGGTGGTCTATAAACAACCGATACACTCCGCGGAGAGTGAAGCATCATGATTAATATAATTGAAACCGGCCTTAGTTTTGGAGCGTTAAATCCGCGCCGGTCAACCCGGCGCATAATAATTCACCACTCTGCCAGCCCGGATGTGGCAGCAGCCACTATCCATGAATGGCATTTGCAGAGGGGCTGGAGCGGAATAGGTTATCATTTTGTCATTCGTCAGAACGGAAGTATTGAAGCCGGCCGCCCGCTCAATATGATCGGAGCTCATGCCGGGCCGGAGGTTAACGGAGACAGCATCGGCATCTGCCTGGCTGGTAATTTCATGGATTATGCTCCCAGCCGAGCGCAGCTTCAGGCTTTGTCAGATTTGATAAATTACCTGTATGAAGAATATCAGACTAATCTGGAGGTCTGGCAGCACAAAGATGTTGCGCCAACTGAATGCCCGGGCGATTTATTTCCTTGGCAGGAAATTAGTCAGGCTCTAAATGGTCTATCATGCGGCGATAATAAGGGAGGGAATACTGTGGAACCCTGGAAAAAAGAGCTCATAACCGAGGCTTTGGATAATAAGCTTATTACCGAAGAACATGATCTGGATGACCCGGCTCCCAAGTGGTTTGTCCTGACAGTTGGCTTAAACATTTTACAGGAGGTTGAGAATCGTGGCAAAAGATAACAGCAAGATGACTGCGAAACAGTTTGGATTATGGATAGAGGAAAAGGCCGGGGCCGAATACCGATTGGGACCGGGCCGGACAGACTGTGTAATTAGTATTGACCACATTGAGCCCGGCAATTTTGCCGCCCTGTATGCGGTCGATTCATCGACTAGTTTACTTGTAGTGGAGTTGGCCGACACCTTCGCCAGCCAAGCTGCAGCCTGGCTGGCCCTCCAGGATGAGAACAGCCAGGCCCATCCGCCCAGTTTGTATACTGAATGGGTGGGCGAGCAGTATTTGACTGACAAGACCGCCCAGGTGGAGAGGTTCGCAATTTAATAAATTCTTTACAAATCGAGTGCCCATCATGGAATGCTATATTGCAATCAGGATGGGCTCCTTTTTTGCAAAAATACATCTACACCAAAGAAGCCAGTATGTAAAAAATGTTATAATTTCCATATAAATTTGTTTAATTTGACGTATATAAAGTAACTGATATCTATTAGGCGAAGTTGAAAAGTAACAGGAACAACTTCGTTTTTCTGTAGTTATATTATTACTTACTCATTTTTTTGGATGCTTTATTGATCGCTATTATATCGTGATAGAAGAACTATTCAAATTTGAGTAAAAAGGAGACCTATTATGAATGAAAGATTTCATAGATACAAATTTAAGATGAATATAGATTCGTCACGTAAGCCCGAGATGGTTATTTTTCCTAATGATGAGAATGTACTTATATATAAAATGCTAGACAAAAATAATCAAGAAATTGAGGCCACTTTATTTGAGACTGAAGTCTTTTATGAAAGAGAAAATAAGCCTGATAAGGTTTTATATAGCCAACCTGTTAGTGAAAACCAGTTCATTACTAATATAGATGCAGAACTAGCACGGTATGATGTTGTTTTAGTTGTTGATACAAGCTATGAATTAATTTCTACAACAAAAATAGCTTTTACATCAATTATGTTATATTACTGGCTTCTTGTTGATGATGGTGAATGTGAACATCAGTGTAGTTCAAATTTAATAGAATGGGATGCAACATCAATAAATAAGCCAGAGAATTTTATGTATGCTTTTGCAATTGAGTTTGTAAGAGATCATTTTCAAGAACTAAATGAAAATCCAATTATAGCAGTTATTATTGATAGTGAATTGGGAGATATACCTTCATATAATGATAGAACAAAGCCAATTTTCAATAATTACTTCTTACCTGAGGGTTATTATATTTTTTATGCTTCTGATAAAGGGGGGTATCTTCAGAATAAGTTATTGAAAAAGTGTGATAAAAAGGCCAAAAAAGCATTAGAGCAATACAAAAAGAATACACCCTCCCACATTGTATAATAATAGAGTGCCAAGGTATGGATAAAGCGCAGGCAGGATATATTCTGAGCGTCCCACGGCACATCCAATTAGGCTAATATTGGTAATTCAAATAGAGTACAGTAATTATATACGAAACATATTCAATTCGTTCTAGTAATACATTAAATAAAAAGACGAACGAATTTTCAGTGATATTATAATATAATAACGCGCAAGTGACGCGCCGTCCTGAAGCATGGAATAAATGCGCCATTTAAAAGGAGTGTTAATGATGGATTCATACGATAATTATCAATCATTTGATGAATGGTTCGACCTGGTGAACAATGGCGAGAGAGTATATCCCCAGATTAGAATACCTTATAATGAATGGCTGAAAGAATATATTGCCAACATCGAGAATAAAAGCTTTGAAGAAGTGAAAAATCTACTTCGATGTTTGCTCAGACCTATTAATCGACAGACAGATATTGATAGTTATAAAGGCTATTTATTATATAGAGACTCAGATGATATTGAGTTTAATAAAATGGCAGAATCGATGTATATGAATGAAAAGTATAAACGAATCGAAGTAGGTGATGATGCTTGGGAAGGAATTACTTGGATATTAGAGTTGCTCCCATATTCACCATATCAAGCCGTTATTGCATTGGAAGGCTATTCATCTGCACAAGATAATCTTCCAGATGATAGAATCATTGGTATTCGCCAATGTATAGATATCATCTACGCTAAGTTTATTTATATAGAAAAGCCTATTAGAGCCCTATTAAATCTAAAACCAGTAGAATTTGAATGGCTTATAGAGGAATTATACCATCGCATGGGTTATGAAACAAAATGGACGCCATCCACCCGAGATGGGGGGAAAGATATTATTGCTTCAATTAAGCGAACTGATGGTGATGAGAATGTATATATTGAGTGTAAATTATATAGCACTACCAAATTGACGAAAAATTATGTTAAAGCATTTATTCAAACCGTAACCGATGACAAGATAAATAGGGGTGTCATATTTTGCACCGGATATGCAAGTAAACCATTGAAAGAAATTGATAAGAGAATCCAAATAATAACTTTCGAAAATATCTGTGTGCTCCTAAATGCTCATCTGGGAAGTGATTGGGAAGAGCGGCTAGATAGAATAATTGAGATTAAAAGAAATAAATATGTGAAATAAAAACATCAAATAACGTTACATTGGATGTCAAGTCCGGGCATAGCCCGCCGTAAGGGTAGACTTGACCTCTCTGTTTGCGAGCCAATATCTGCTCAATTCCCGCCCGTTCGCTTTCTCCGGAAACGACCCATAGGACTGGCGACCGAAGGAAGCCTGTCCTAGTCCCCAGCCCGGAGCTGGTTTCACCGAAGGTGAATCGAGCGCAGGGCTGCCTGTCCGGCGAGGACTATAACAAGACCGTCTGGCAAGACTATAATGCCAGCCCGGCGAGGGCCATAGATCGCTCCGCGAGAGTCCGGAGGACAAAACCATCATCGGGGAGCTGGTACCGAGAGCGGAGCGCAAGCGCAGCCGGTACGAGCGGGCGGCCACCGAGGCGGAGCATTTCCCGCAGGGCCGCGAACATCCGAGCACAAAATCGCGTAGCGCGCGAGGGTGAGCGCTGATCGGGCAGCCCGGAGGGAATTGCGGAGACGGTCTAGCCCTTCTTTCGATAATGGTGATTATGTAAATCGAAGATTCCGGAGGGAATACATAATCCACCATTATCGGACGATGGGCGGCTGGATATCGTCAGCGTTCCCCCATGGACCAGACTTCACCGGGGAGCTGATGCCGAGAGCGGAGCGCTAGCGCAGCCGGCATGAGCGGGCGGCCACTGAGCGGCAGGCTCTGGCTGGAGGATTGCCGCAGGCATTCCGGAGGCCTGGGCCGGAGCGGGCCAGGGGCAAAGGGCCGGAGCTGCGGGCGCAAGCCCGGGGCGGAGGGGCTTGCCCCGGTGCACCATCAGCTGCAACCAGCCAGGCCACCACCGGAGAGCTGGTCCGGTTGAATAGAAACGGAGATTGAAGAGCGGATAAACCTGAGAGGAGTTGGATATTACTTATTAATGGGGTATAGGCTTGGATGAAGTAAATCAATAAAAAATCAAAATAACGTATAATTATGCTTTGGTGTCGCGTGAAAAATAGTTTGTTCAAAGAATTCGCTATTTTCGGGATTAATAAAGTTGTTAAAAAAATTCGATCATTGCAACATGTCAAGAGCACACAAGCCATTTCTTGAGTACAATTGGAACAATTCACTATGTGCTACAACACTTTATTTGTCAAATTCTCCTGTCAGGCTAATATGTTTCACTAGTTCATCTGCCAGCCCAATATACTTCTGAGGAGTCAATTTCATTAGTCGCATCTTATCTTCTTCAGGCAGTTCAACGCTTGAAATAAATGCTCTTATTTCTTCCTTTCCAATCTTCTTCCCACGTGTAATTTCCTTGAGCCTTTCATATGGGTTGCAATAGCCATGCTTTCTCATAACTGTTTGTACTGCTTCAGCAAGAACTGCCCAAGCTTCCTCAAAATCATCTTCAATAGCCTTGGGATTTATAGATATTTTTCTGAACCCACTCAAAGTGAAATTAATTGCTAAATATGAATACGCAATTGCTACCCCTATATTCCTCTGGGCAGATGAATCGCTAAGATCTCTTTGCATACGTGAAATTGGAAGCTTATTCGCAAGAAATTCTAGAATAGAATTGCTTATTCCAAGGTTCGCTTCAGCATTCTCAAAATCAATCGGATTGACTTTATGCGGCATTGTTGAAGATCCAACCTCTCCTTTCGCCGCTTTCAGTTTAAAATAACCAAGTGAAATATATAACCATACATCCCTATCAAAATCTAAAACAATATTGTTAAAACGACTGATTGCATGGAAACATTCAGCCATATAATCATGAGACTCAATCTGTGTAGTCATGGGATTATACTCTAGGCCCAATCCGCATACAAATCCCTTAGATACTTTCTCCCATTCAACATCAGGATACGCAATTTTATGAGCATTGAAATTACCTACAGCTCCATTAAATTTACCAAGATATTCAAGTGAACGAACTAACTTTAGCTGTCGGTTCCACCTATAAATAAATATTGCCAGCTCCTTCCCGACAGTAGTTGGCGAGGCTGGCTGTCCATGAGTATGAGATAACATTGGAACATCTTTTAATTCTTCTGCCATATTAGCAACTTCATCCACAAGTTTTTTCGCCATCGGTAGCCACGCATCATTCATTCCATGTTTTAACATTAAAGCGTAGGACAAATTATTTATGTCTTCTGATGTACAAGCAAAATGAATAAATTCAACTACATCAGAAAGTGATGTATCCTTCAGCATTTCCCTCAAGAAATATTCCACTGCTTTCACATCATGGTTAGTAACCTTTTCGATTTCTTTTATTTTTAAAGCGAGTTCTTCATTAAAATTAACTACTATATTCCTGAGAAACTGTATTTCTTCAATGGTTAAGCTTCTTATGTCGTGAAATTCCGGATTAGACGCCATTGTAATCAGCCATTCAACTTCGATATGAGTGCGGAATTTCATTAGTGCCCACTCAGAAAAATAGTTTTCTAAGTTTGTTGTTATACTACCATAGCGACCTTCAATCGGAGTCAAAGCTTTAATTCTACTCATACACATTCTCTCCTCAATACATATTTAAAACCGAGATTAGCAATTTCCCATTTTGTTAATAGACGCGCTTGGCTGTTAGTAGTAACAATTTACAATAATACCCACCTTACTTCAGCAAAAACATACATCCGAAGGCATACTTCTATTAATATAACCCTTATCCCATCTTGTAGTAAAATATGCCTTTGCATATTTATACTACAAGTTTATCTAAGCCGATACCCCATTTACTTATTTTCAGGTAATAACGGTGACAATGGAGGAAGAAGCTCATTGATCTCATCCATTATTGAGTTTCTTTGAATAAATTCTTGAAGTTCATTTTTACAATTTTCAATTAATTCTAATACCGAATATTTTTTATAGGCTGCAAGAATAACAACTTCATTATAATTCTTGTTTGAAAATGAAATTCCAAATTCCGGATCATATTCAGAACAAATCATAAAATTACCATCTATACTAGGCTTATTTATTTTTAAATGTTTAAACCCATTCGTGACATCACGACAAACTTTTAATGATTCTGAGGAATTGAAGAACTCATTAACGCTTTCTTGACTTAGAACTCCTGCTTCAATTATCCAATCTCTCATACAGAAGCACTGGTTAAAATAAACTAATAAAAAATCCATAAAATCTTCATAGGGGTGAGATTGTGAGTTTTTAATAATTTTCTTTACCCTCTCATACCATCTAAGCATCCTTAACCATTGTTCCTGTATTGGAGCTGCTTGCATGTTTCTCGCATGTATGTAAGACACACTATCTCCCCCCTAAAAATTTCTATTTAAAATTATAACATTGTTTTTATATTCCTCGTTTTCTCCAGTCCTCTCCCCCAACCCTAACCCCCTCACACATTTCAAATATCCTGGAAAATGACCGGCTGCCGATCTGCACCTCCAGTTCCTTCATAGTGCAGTTGGTCGTAAAAAAAGTGCTGCGCTGCATCCGGTAGCGCAGGTCGATAAGAGCATACAGCTGCTCCTCTACCCAGTCAGTAGGTTTTTCGGCCCCGATATCATCCAGCACTACCACTGCATTGGTGCGGCATCGGTGCATTAATTGTTGCGCCGCCAGCCGCATCCGATCACTGGAAAACGATTCCCGCAGCTGTCCCAGGAGGTCAATGACAGACACCATAGAACAGTAATAGCCCGTATAAACCGGCTCACCCACAAAATTAAACCTGCCCGGAGGCTTGCCAAAACAGCCGGTATTATTCACCAGCATAGCCCGCAGAACCGAAGCAACAAGATGGCTTTTTCCCGTGCCCACCGGTCCCTGCAAAAACAGCCCGTGCCCCCGGGCGATATTCTCCAAACCGTTGGCAGCATAGCTGCGGCACTTCTGCAAAGCCCGCTCCTGCTCTGCGCAGGTAGGCCGATAATTATCCAGCGATGCATGCTCCAGGCGGGGCGGGACTCCGAAGGATGACCAAACTGCCTGAAAACGCAGACTAATTTCACTGGAAAAATCGCTCGTATTCGTCATTATCAAGGTACCCGCTCCCCTGCCTCCGGTTATATTTGGCCGCACTCGGCCCGGCTCGTTCCATCCTCCGGATGTTTAGGCGGTCGTAATGTTTGCGCAGTTTGTCTGTGCTCAGGATGTTCGCCCTCCAGAACTGGTCAGCCTGGGCAAAAATAATAACCTGTTTCACTTCATCCGGAGGTCTCTTGTCCAGCCTTAATATAGCTTCCATGCTCTTGGCCCACTTCTGGAGGTCGGGCGGTTTATAGCCAGGCAAATGCTCAATTATTTTCTTTAGCAACAGCTCGGCCAGCTGATAAGGCAATGAATCGGGAGTATATACTTCTCTTTCTTTTATTGTCTTTCTTTCTGTCTTTAGACCCGCCGCCGGCTCCGACCCAGCCTGCTTTTCCGGCTGGTTGCGGGTTGTCTTATCAGATAACCCTAGTGTTATCCGATTGGATAACCCGTAACTTGTCTGATCGGATAACCCCCAACCTGGAAGGGTTATCTGATTGGATAACCCTTCCCCGGCTTGGCCGGAAGGTTCGATTGCTTCCTCCGGGGCGCACTCGTACAATCCCCTGCGGGCATTATCAGCCAGTGCCCGCAGGTTAATGCAATTTTTATCCCATTCGGCAATATTGGTACAGAAAGTATAAACCGGAGTTTTGCCGGGCTCATAGCTTAGGCGCAGAATAATTTTCTTTTGCAGCAAGTCCGCCAGCTGGCGGGACACATAGGTGCGGCTGGTGCCGCAGGCCGCCGCAAAATCCCCCAGCGAAACTGCATCTTCGCTGCGGTTCCAGCCGTAAGTGCGGCGCAGCAGAAAGAGGCAGATGCCTGTCTGAGTGCTGTTCAGTTTTACCATAGCCAAAGCCTCCAGTATGAGGTTGGCTATCCGGGTGAAACCGTCTTCGCAGTCAGCCTTAAAAAGCTCGCGGTCTCCTCTGGGCACGGCCATCCCCCCTTACTGCTGAAAATTTCTCGCATATATGAAGTTTTCAAGTACCTCCCCTGTGCCTGATCGCCGCATTCACATCTGCGTAACTGGTCAAACAAATGCTTTATGCGGTTAATGGTTCCTGATCGGTAATAAATATCTTCCCGCAGAATAACCCACTCTGTTTCCTGCCAACTTGATAAATCCATTGCAAATCCCCCCGCCTCTCTGATTGCAGGCAGCCGGATACGTTTCCCGGCCTGCCGTATCACTGTTATGCCTGGCGCAGCTTCCAGCCCCAGCAGCTTCGCCCCGATTCGGCGGTTCGGGGCAAATGGTCACGTTCACAATAGGGCAGCTGGAAACGATAGGCACATCGTTCCCGAAAATCGCTGCCCCCCTGAGCGTTCCAGTAATAACAGGTTTTACAGCCGCGCGGCTCACTGCCGTTATTCATTTGCTGCCCCCCTTGCCGCTAAATCCGTTTATAAGAAGATCAGTGCCAGTACACACACCACCGCCACAAAGGCGAGCAGTTTCAGCAGCAGTTCTTCAGCATCATAACTTCCGTCAAAGCGTGTTCCGGTACCTTTGATAACAACAGGTTTTGATTTGTTCCGTCGGTCTTTTTTTTTAAAGCCTGCCGGTTATCGGCAGGCTTATCCTTAGTTTTTCGCACTATTAAATTCCTCCTTTACATCTGGTCGGCTGCTTAATACCACTGAGTCGGCTCCAGAACATGCAGCCATCCACCGCTGGTAAAATCAACCCGCAAATAAGCAGTTGTATCCTCTATATATTTCACCTTCAGGGGCTGATGCTTTTCCGGATACTCCCAGGCATCATAGAAGTTGAGCAGAAACTTTTCAAACAATAGTTTCTGCGCGTCGGTAAGTTTTTCATAACCTTTCACATGCGCCGCCCAGGTTAGCACATCGCCTTTAAAGCTGATTACAACCTGCCGGGAGCGAAGTGCTGCCCGGTAAGAAGGATTAAGATTCCAGAAGGCGCAGGCCTGGTTAATCGCCTCCTGTTTGTCCCCTGCCCGGGTAATAAACTTTCGTCCGTATTGGTTGGTTATTTCATAAGCGAAGCTGTTTCCGGCTTCCCCGGCTGTATCTATCTCCGCCAGCTGCATTCCTGTCATAATCAAAACCTCCTTATCGATTGGCAAAATAAATCCATGTCTGCGCGGCCACAGTGAAAACAAACAATATTGCCGACAGACTGATCAGAATTTGATCAATCCACCAAATTCCATTCTTCACTTTCGTTTTATAAACAGGCTTAAAATATTTCCTTTTCTGCCTATAGATATCATCAGAATACTGTTCCCGCAGTTCCAAATGCTTCACGGTTCCAGCCCAGCCTTTCTGTTCGTACGTCATACAGTTGTGGACTTCCGCAGCTAGAAATGTAATTTAGGATTTGGTCATAAATTTGTTGTGAGTGTGAGATATGATAAAAACAGGATTTGGAGTGCATCAATTTTTATAAAGCGGAAGATATTTAATTGCATTGTAAATAAGCTTTTATTCTATTGAATTATTTTCAGTTCTCTCAGCAGTCTGTCTCTAATTACCTTTGATTTTTCGCCAATGGTTTCGCTGCACTGAGCCAGCATTTTCTTGTTTTTTGCCAGTGTTTTCCTATCGACTCCCAGAAGCTTGGCTGCTTGGTTTGTAGACATAACCACAGGCCAGGAGCTGTATGGTTCAGGTATCATTTATCCATCTCTCCTTCCTCAAAATATTTAGTGAACCCAAACACTCATTAACCGGCAATACTGTCCCCCTTATTTCGCTTGCTTTTGCGGATATCAATGACAAAAAAAATATCATCGAAATCAACCTCCAGGGATTCGCAAATTCTCTTTGCTACTTTGGCACCCGGATTGCGGTCTCCATTTGCTATCTGCTGGGAGTATACCTCGCTAATACCTGATCGCCTCCCAAGCTCGCGCTTCGTAAAGCCCTTCCGGAGCAGCATCTCATTGAATTTTTCCGTATCTTTCAATACAATTTTCATCTTCTCACCTCTCTTGCTCGCTTCTGCAAATTTGCATCTGTGGATAGTTTATGATAAATTGTTAAATTTTGCAATCATTTTTTTACAAAAATTAGTGAAAAAATATTCGTCTTAATATAGAATGATTTTAAGGTGGTGTTTGCATTTGCAAGAGGTATTATTCGGAAAATATTTAAAAGAATTACGCGAAAAAAATAAATTGACTCTGCGCCAGGTGGAAATTCAATCCGGGGTGTCTGATTCTTATCTATCTCAGGTTGAGACCGGTCAGCGCGGCGTACCCAAGCCTGACATTATAAAGAAGCTGGCTCCGGTATATAAAACAGCTTATGAAGAATTGTTGGTGGCAGCCGGATATTTGAACTCATCATTAGTTCAATCAGCTGGCAGAGTTAATAGAAGTCCTGAAAATGAAACTTCCCCCGGCATAGCTGCAAATGCCATACCCATTGATGAAGCTTTTATTGTTTCATTCCCCGTATACGGGAAAATCTCAGCCGGTATACCGATAACGGCTGTTGAGCAAAGTGATGAGCGTATTTCAATGGATACGAGATTTTTAAATATGAGCGGATATACCACAGACGATTTCTTCTTCCTGCGTATCAGCGGGCATAGCATGGAACCAACTATCAGCGACGGAGATCTGGTTTTGATACGCAAGCAGCCTATGGTAGATAATGGCGAGATAGCTGCAGTTCTGTGCGATAAAGAGGACGCCACTGTTAAAAGAGTTGTTTTATCAGGCGGCAAAATGATTCTTTCTTCTGATAACAAGGATTATCAACCTATGGTTTTTGATGCTGCCCAGTGTACGATATTGGGCAAAGTTATGAAGAAACTCGGGGATGTCAGATAAAAATTCTTAGGTAATATGTTTAGATGTCATATATTTTATCTGCGGTAAAAATTTGCCCGCCCTCAGCCCGGCATAAGTCTTTACCCAGGCTGATATATAAAATTTGGCATAGAGGTGGTGTGATTATGGCTTGGATAGAAAAGCGGGAAAAGAAGTACAGGGTGGTATGGGATGTAGGTACTCCTGACAACCGCGAACGCCGTATCGTTGCTTTTGACCGTCCGGAGGATGCCAAAGCCTTTAGGTCAAAAATAGAGGTAGATCTTAATTCAGGCACTTATATTGAACCTTCTAAAATGACCTTCGGTGAATATCTGGATCACTGGATACGGCTTCACGGCGACAATATCTCCCCAAAAACGCTGGACAGCTATACCTGCGAAATTAAAAATCATATCAAGCCTAATCTCGGCAAAATAAAGCTTTCTAAATTAACGCCTATGCATGTTCAGGATTACTATGCCCATTTACGAAAAGAAGGCAAAACAGATACCGCCCGAGTTCTGGCTGATAAATTTCAGACTGAATACGACCGGGCTGTTGAGAACCAGCTGCCGCCTCGAGACCTTAAACGCATCCGTAAAAAACTTGATCTCGCCAAAGAACGCCTGGACAATATTATCGCTGAGAATAAAGGCGGACTCTCATCCACCTCAATTAATTATCATCACCGTATTATACATAAGGCTTTGAAACAGGCCGTAAAATGGCAAATGGTTGCACGCAATATTGCCGACGCGGTTGAACCTCCGCCGCCAGCGGATACAGAAATAAAATATCTTAAAAGAGATGAAGTAAACAAGTTTATATCCTGTATAAAAGAATCATATTATTATCCAATCATTGCGACTGCTATACTGACCGGAATGAGGCAGGGGGAAATCCTCGGCCTAAGATGGCAGGATGTTGATTTTGACGAAGGCATCGTAAAAGTCCGCCGGCAGCTGCAGTACATTACGGGAAAAGGATACTTTTATCCCAAGCCAAAACAAAAGTCTATTAGAAACATTCCTATGCCCCTGCCATTAAACTCTGTTCTCAGAGCTGTTCGCAAAGAACAGGCCAGAATAAAAAGCATCTACGAGGAAGCCGCTAAAGAAAATGACGGTAAAAACGGCTACTTTGACAATGATTTAATTTTCTGTGCTTATGACGGCAGACCACTGATTAGATCAACGGTGACACGAAATTTGCAATCCTTATTGGAAAAGTACGGCTTAGCAAAAATTCGTTTTCATGCCCTCCGGCATACGTTTGCCACCATGGCCCGGGGCGCCGGTGTACCCATGGAAGATATCCAGGACTTGCTCGGTCACGCTGACATAAGCACAACCAAAAATATGTACACTCACGTTGAAATTGAGCCGCTCAGAGACTCAATTAAAAAGCTTACGGATTATCTGAGTATATAAAAAATCCCAAATAATTGCCTGTTCAACTAAACTACCAGAGAGATGTTAATATATTTACTTAAAACAAGAAAGGTGGGTGCAAAAATCATTGCAAAGCATAATTGCCGGGAATGGAATAACGATTCAATTTGGTGGAAATGATTATCTCAATGAAAAAATAATTAAGCGCGCGATAAATAATATTAACACCAATAATTTCCCAGCAGAGATATATCCGCGAGAAATTAAAAAATGGCTATTATTACTTCACAGTATAATTCCAGATATATTGGAAGGAAAATACGATAAATATACCTATATGGAGGAACTTAAACGATCTCTTGTTGTTTTCAAGAAGAAATATAACCATATCAATAAAAAGACTAAAGTTCATAAGTTTGGATTTGAAGATTATTTTCTAGTACATTTTTTATTTTGTCACAAGAACAGAATAACCAATCCTGAACGATACAATTTCACGGAGAGCTTACGTTGTCTATTTCTTGACTCTATTTATAATCATGGAAAAGTTCAAAATATCTATGTTAATTATCCATTAAGATTTGTAGATTTTCTTAAAAACTTTGATAATATTTTTACTACTAATTATGATTGGAATCTGGAAAAAGTTGTAGATAAAGAGGTTCAATATTTACACGGTGCATTTCATCATTTGTCAGAAGTATATGACGTAGAAAGCTTTAGAAATAGAATGCCAGATAGCCCTATAAAATCAGCTACCATGGTTAAAGGATGCGAACACCTATATTCGGATGCTCTTACGTCCTACTCTGGTGAAAACAAAAGATTTTCCTTGGATATGGGTATTAATGCCAATATAGCCGTTGAAAATTTTGTAAATGAATCAGAGCAAAATCCAGATTTATGGCACGAAATTGAATCATGGGAAGATGATGCTTCTCCAGCAGTAAGAAACCTTTTCCATTCAATAATGCTAAAAAAGCATGATAAATCATTAAGATTTAAGGAAAATACGTCACTAAATAATATTTCCAATTTACAAGGTATTGTTGTTATAGTGGGTCTATCTCCAGACAATGATAACCATATATTTGATTTTATAAGAAATAATATCAACATATCTAAGGTAGTGTTTTATTATTATGATGAATGCCAAGTGGCACTTTTAAAGGAAATTTTACCTGATAAAAATCTTATTTTTAAGAATGTCATTGATCTTTGGAAATCATTTTATTAGATTTACTTTGAATCAGGGTTTAAAATTAGTATTAGCTAATTCACAGGTGGCAGGGAGGTGGCTGAACATGATTGCGAGCCACCTTTTTTATTGGTGGAATATTTTGTTAAACCCAGTATTTTAGGACTGTCTTGACCACCGAGGTACCGACATCATGTAGGGGGACATAACTTTTAATCAGGGCGTCCCGCGTTCGAGTCGCGGATGGCTCACCATTACAAAAGTAGAACCCGCCTGGGATGGCGGGTTTTTTGTTTTGATTAGAAAACCAGGATTTTGAAAAATATCGTTGATAGTAAAATTATTGGAAAAGATAACCCTAATTGTTCCAGTATAAGCTGATAGGGTAAAGGGCAAAAATAGCAAGGGTGTTTTATTTTGGTCTGCATCGTGATAGGCATCCCAGATTGCAAACAAATATATGCAGGGATAGAACATAACCACTGGTAATTAGTTGCATTTATGGCTTGCATGGTTTGGCCCTGAAAGCTATATATAATGATAGAATTTAAGCCGGAGTTCATATTTATTAATAGTTCCAAACCTATTAGGGTGAGTCCCTTAATATACCTTCCATTAATTAGTTGACCAAATCCTGGAATAGCAATACTCCACAAAGCAGCTTGCCATGCATTATATTTGCCCATTAAACCATATATCCATCATGGCATTTAATTACATTTAAAAATCGTCCGCCGCAGAATTTCATCATAATTGTTTTACCTTCAATCAATAATTAACCATCATTTTCCTAAGATTGCCCATTTTGGCTAAACCTATTTATTAACTAATCTATTTTCACTCATCACTCCGCCCCCATGGCCATATTGTCCCAAAATATAGTCGCCTTGGCAGCTGTTCCATCAAATAGACTAACACCGCCCGTCCGCCCGATGAATAGAATCAAATATCTTTCTCTGCATCGTCAAAATCGAGTATACAAGCTTTCAAAATATAAAAGCACAATAGTATTTTATAAGATCTTGTTGTATACTAATCCATAGGTGGTATATTGGTATACCACCTATGGTTACCAGTGCTAAATGCAGTCATATTGAGGAGGAAGATAATGTATCAACCAATTGCCAGAGTAAGTGAAGCTCAATCAGTAAGACTTTATGAAATAATTATTAAAAGGATAAAGAATATGATCCTTGAGGGTAAACTCAAGGTTGGTGATAAACTCCCTTCCGAGCGTGAATTAGCTGATATGTTTCAGGTCAGCCGCGTACCGGTACGTGAAGCTTTGAAAATCATGGAGTTTATGGAACTAATTCAGTATGTTCCAGGCGATGGTATGTACCTTAAGTATGTTGAAATAGACGATTTGATGTCCAAGATAGATTTTATGATTGAGACCAGTACTGACATCATCTCGGACTTGTTTGAGGCCAGACAGGCTATAGAAATGAAAGCGGTCGAGCTTGCGGCAATTAAGCGCACTGCTGAAGATCTGCGCAGTATGGCGAGTTGCCTCGAAGATATGGAAAAGGATTTGAATAATGGAGGAGATGGCATACAGGCCGCCACCAATTTCCATACCGCAATATGCAAAGCATCAAAAAACAAAGTAATCACCCGGATAAATGATTTGTTGATTACTCTTACGGAGCTATCCCGGCAAAAATCGCTGACCAGAAATGGTGAAGCTCAGATAGCTCTGGTTTTTCACCAACAAATCTATGCCATGATTGAAAATCAGAACATAGAGGGAGCCATGAATGCTATGAAGGACCATCTTGTGCATACTGAACAAGCAGCACTGGCTGATCAACAAAGAGTTTAGAACCAGCAGCACGGATTATAACATTTAAATATTTATGACCAAGGTATTTATTAATACAGTTTACCGTTAGGGTCGGTATACCAATATACCAGTATACTCAGTATTTTTTCTAGAGGTTTGAATCGCCCAGCTACAGATATGGTTAAACATATTGATTGAGGTGATACCATGAACAAATTAAATTTGGATGATTCTGAGTTGGTCTCGAAGTTCCAGCAATACATATCTTCAGGAAAGTTGGATCATACCGGGCTTGATTCGGACATAGCTGATTCGTGGGAGAGATCATACGCTGCCGCTGTAGATCGTCACGAAGCAATGAGCCTGCAATCTACCCCTCCAGGTGCTGATTGTCGATACTCAGAACTGGTGGATGTGATTGTCCCGATTATGAATGACATATATAAATCGCTTAAGGGGGCAGGGTTCCAAGTACTTCTAACCAACGAAAACGGGGCGCTAATCACATGCCTTCCCAAGCAGAGTTATTTATCATATAAGCAATGGAGCGAAGATCTTCTGGGGACGAATGCTATAGGTACGGCAATAATTGTTAAAAAAGCCATCCAAATTGTCGGGAGCGAGCATTTTAGAAATGAATTGCATTCTCTAACCAGTTCAGCCGTACCCGTTTTTGACGCAAACGGGACCTTAACTGCTATTCTGGCACTAATCGGCCCTAAAGATGAAGATCATTCCCATGTTCTTACCATGTTGCAAAAAGCTGTTATCATTACTGTTAATAAATGGAGAATAGCACAAAAGAATCGTCAAATCGTGGTTTATAGTGATAGGTTGAGAAATATTTTCAATATCATGTTTGACGGAGTAATAATCGTCACCGCCAATGGGGTAATTGAAGATGTAAATCCAGCCGCGTCGCGAATTTTGGGCAAAGAAACCTCCTCTTTAAATGGGATTCCTTTCGAAACTATGTGTGAGGGCAAGACTTTTCTAAATCAAATGTTAAACACCGGTGTCCCTTTTAGCGATGTTGAACTGTTTCTGGATAGTTCTGCCGGACGGGTTCATTGCTTGGCGTCAGGTCAAACCAGCCGGGATGAGAAAGGTAATATTACAGGTGGAATTATTGTTATGCGTGGTTTTGACAAAGTACACCAACTGGTGAATAGTGTTTGTGGAGCACGGGCGGAACTGAACTTCCAGGATATAATTGGCAGAAGTCAGGCAATTATGTCCACTATTAACATTGCGCGGGGGGCTGCCAATAGCATGAGTAATGTGTTAATCCAGGGTGATAGCGGTACCGGAAAGGAGATTTTCGCCCGAGCCATTCACAACGGAAGTGAACGGCGTAAAGGCCCCTTTATTGCGATAAATTGTGGTGCCATTCCCCGTGAATTGATAGGCAGTGAATTATTCGGCTACGTAGACGGAGCATTCACAGGCGCCCGGCGCGGCGGAAGATTAGGCAAATTTGAAATGGCCGCCGGCGGTACTCTGTTTCTTGATGAGATTGGCGACATGCCTCTGGATGAGCAAGTGGTTCTGCTCCGAGTTCTCCAAGATAGACTGGTGACTCGGATTGGAGACTCCAAAGAAATCCCGGTTGATGTCCGCATCCTGTGCGCTACCAACAAAGATCTTATGCACGAAGTGCAAAAGGGTAGTTTCCGCCAGGACCTCTATTACCGCTTAAATGTAATTTCTCTTACCATTCCTCCCCTGCGAGATAGAAAAACAGATATCTCTTTGCTTGTAAATTACTGTTTGGAACAAATGGAGAAACAAGATAAGACGAAACAGAATCTTATGAATCCTGCCGTCATGTCCTACCTGAGCAATTACACCTGGCCAGGCAATGTGCGTGAACTGCAAAATGTAGTAGAAAGAATGGTAATAATTGCTGAAGACCGACTCGTCAATGTTGCCGACCTTCCTCTTGAAATACGAATGATGAAAGATCATGTATCTAATAAAGACCAACAAATTTCAAACTGTTTGGATTTTCAGGAATCGTACGCACACAAACGAACCCAGCTCATCGCTGAACAGGAATCAACCCAGATTAAAAGCTTGCTTAGAAAGCACCGGGGTAATCATAGCGAAGTGGCTAAAGCGATGGGATTTTCGAGGACAACCCTATATAGAAAATTAAAACAATATAATATCTCCCGGGAAAGTTGGTAGAGTATTTACCACTCATGCATAGCTATGCAGCCCACTTAGCAGATAGTTGACCCCGAAAAAGGTGAACAGTACCGCGGCAAAACCAATTACTGCCAATAATATAGCCCGATGCCCCCGCCATTCGTAGGTTTGGCGAGCATGAAGGCAAGCCCCATATATCATCCAGGTGATCAGCGACCAGGTTTCTTTGGGATCCCAGCTCCAGTAACTTCCCCATGCCTGTTCTGCCCAAATAGCTCCACTAACAATTACTATAGATAATAAAAAGAAACCCAGGGTAATAAACTGATAGCTTATTTCATCCAGCACTTCCAGGGGGGGCAAATGGTATAGTAAACTGTCAACCTTTATATTCTTATCAGCCCAAGATTCTTTAAGCAGATACATTAGGGCCAAACCAAAGGAAATGGCAAAAGCTCCATAGGCTAGAATCGCTGTCGCTACATGTACACTTAGCCAATTGCTCTTTAAAGCGGGCATCAGAGGAGCAATGGCCTTCTGACTGTCTGGCATGGCTACAGCAACATAGGCCATCAGGAGCCAAACTATCGGCATAATAAATAAGCCCACCGTTTGGATTTTATAACGATATTCGAACCATAAATAAAACAGGACAATCGCCCAAACGAACGCGATAAGGAATTCGTAACCATTAACCAGGGGTAATCTCCCTGCATTTATGGTTCTCAGGATTAAAGCCAGGGTATTAAACATCCAGCCCCAACCAGTAATGAGGGCGGCCCATCTGCTTACCGCAGTATTGACACTGATAAAATAGCCAACGTAAAGGAAGCTCGCTATTCCGTATGATACAAACGCTGTTATAAATGCTATATTCTCGTAATTACCCATTCTCTTACCTCACTTTACCCTGTTTATATCCTTCCGGCAACTACACTGCCTGGCTCTTGATGTCATGGGCTAGTTTTCCAATACGGTCTGCCAAGCCCAAACGATTTTTCGTAGTCCTGCCCCCGATATATACTGCCACCCACTTTTCATGCTGTTCTATGGCAATCCATAAGTAGTACGGTGTGCCAAAAAAGGAAAATCCCATTCCCAGCAGCATCAATATAGAACCTAACCATATCAGGGGAACCCCGGGATCTTTCTTAACCTGTAAACCGGTGTAGGGCACGGTGCCTTGGAAGGTAAAAGTAGTCCCATCCTGACCTAGACTGATTGGTAAATCAAACCCCTCAGCCCCCATGCCCACGCGTTGCTCTCCTTGCAGGATTAGATATATAACGCGGGACTGGGTGGGCTGAGTGGATTTAGGGGGCGTTGCTGCGTCTGCTCCATTTTCCGGATTATGCAGGTAAGGGACTATGGTTAAATTAGTACCTTCTACCTTGAACCGGTCCCCGGCTACGATCGTTCCTTGCTGAATAACACGGCCATCCTGACCGTTGACCTGGATTTCAATGGCCTCTCCGTAACGGGCCTGATAGAACTTGGTCCCTTGATAATTCAAAGGATCATTAACGCCGATCGTAGCGGTTTGCACGGACTTATCATTTTCGAGTATTGTCATTCGACTATAGTAACCAGCTGGGCTGCCATTGGGATAAGGTTCTATCCAAAAACCATCAATTCGAACCTGAAAATCATTTTTCACATGTCCCTTATCAACACCAACCATATCGGTTAAGTTTACGGTGTCACCCACTGGTATATCCATAGTCCCTTGATATCCGAAAATAACCCCGATTAGAATTCCGACCATTATTACTATAAAGCTGAAATGGGTAATGATTGATCCCCATACAGCAAAACGCCCATGTTGGGCACCGATTCGGTATTTACCATTAGCTGAATCCGACCATACGTCCAAGCCTCGTCTAACTAACAAATCATTAATTCTATTTTTTATCTCATCATTTGATCCAGCCAATGTGAATGCAACATTAGGATTCAATTTACCAATCTGTCGGCTCTCCAGAAGAGGATGAACCCGATTTTTATTGAGCCAAATAGTTTTGAAGCGATAAAAGCTGCAAGCCAGTATATTTAGGGTTAAGATACCCAGCAAGGTAATATACCACCAGGAATGATATAAATCACCCAACTGTAAATACTTCTCCACCCAACTCCCTGGCCCATCCGGATGCTGCGGCACAAGCGTGCCCACGATAGATGCAGCTGCGATAGTCAGCACCAGATACAGACCCATTTTCATTGACCTTAATATGGTCCACCAGCTTTTACCTGCGAGCATAGAATCACCTCCCGCCTATAACTGATATTCTCCTGATTAAACAAAGTTTATCGCTACATTAACCCCAGGGGCAGGAAGCCATATAAAAACCAGATTAATATAGCCGCATATATGATCATCTGTCCCACAATTAATTTTGGATTGTGACGGAAACGGGATGCCTCCAGGCTTATATCCGCTTTAGTTGCGTATCCTTCCAGGGCCGGCGGTGCATTATCACGCAACTCCAGCGGATGAAATTCTTCCATTTCCCGCTGGCTGAAATTTCCGTCCAGCCAGACCGTACTCATAGGGAATACCATCGGACTGAAATGAGCGTTGTAAAAGTGCCAGATAAAAACTGCCATAATAGCCAGCATGGCCTCATCGCTATGAGCAATCTGGGCACAGTCGATGAACGAACGCGATACAAACCTGGCGGATACGTGGGGGAACCACAGTATCAGCCCGGAACCAACCATAATTGCAATACCCCAGAAGACTGCCCAGTAGTCGAACTTTTCCTTATAGGAATAACGGTCAAACCTGGCGTCCTTTTTGGTCATCCCCAGGCAGAATACTATATGGTCTAATAAATCGGTCACATCTTTCCAGGTCGGGATCATCGCAGCCGAGCTTTCTTGGCGGACAATCTTACTGAAAGTCAGGTAACCAAGATGATACACGGCGGCAATAATCATTACAATGGCCGCCCCTTTGTGAATGTTCAGCATGGTATCAAATCCTCCGAAAAAGGAGGAGGCATATACCGCCCAGCTTTTAGCAGCATACTTAATAGGAAGCCCGGTGAAGGTTAGCAGGAAAAAACTGCTGAAAAGCAAAAGGTGCTGCAAGCGATGATGTATATTCCATCGTTGATAAGTTTTACCCATAAGAATTCCCTCTCTTTCACTGGCTTTCATTTCGCCGTCTGGCTATCTTTAACAGATACAACAGTTCAACTTCCATGTGTAAGATTAGCCCTATTACGGTCAAAATGGTCAACCAGACAAAGAATTTAAAGGTGTTCTGTTCTGCGGTCCCGGTACCAGCGGCAACGGCTTTATGTTCGGTACCAGCCGCATAGTTGTCCATAGAGCCCACGTGGCACTTGCCACAGGTCTCGGGCAAATTGGCATCCGACACGCTTGAATCTGCAACAGTCACTGCCAGAGCATTATGTGAACCATGACAGTCTATACAATTGGCTGTCTTAATAGTCCCCAACAATAGGCCATGTCCATGCACACTTTCCATATATGAATTTAATTCCTGGTTGTGACATGCTCCGCATGTTTCCGCCACATTTTGGGGAGATACCACCGTAATTTCCGGTGTCGCTGTTGCCTCTCCCAGACCCTGAAGATGGCTGCTGCTTATATTGGTATGGCAAACCATACAAGACATGTCATTGTGAACAGATTCTGCAAAATACTGTTGGATATCGGCGTGGCACTGATAACAATTCTGGTTTGAAAAATCCGGTTGTTCATCTTGAGCTAATCCGTTATTTATCGGTGCCACGAGGATTAAAAACAGACTAATAATAATTCCTGATAATAACTTTAATAAGGGCATTAATTTTCTCACCCCTTTATGACTCTAGTTTTGGTCATGCAGCAATTAAAGATTGAAACAAATCTGCCAAAATATCTCCTACACTCAGATAGAATGGATTTTTTGAATGCTGAACCAATCTTTGGGCCAGGCTCAATCCAAATTGGCTTAGATGTTTATCTATGGTTTCATTTTGAAGTTGGATTGCCATTTCCTCATTCATCTTGTTCCCGTTCTTAAGGGCATCCAGCTCCTGATATAACAGATAGGATATAAACTCCAGTTCCAACACGATATGATCAGGAGGGAGTTTAAACTCTGCTCCACACTTAATGCCTGCCTCATCATACAACCTGGCTATTTGAAAGGTTGAGTCTTGAAATAGCTTGCCTTCTTTATAAACCGATTCAAACAGCGGCACCAGTCTGGGTTTGGATACAAAGCACATCCTGGTATAATCCTTTTGCATATCCAGCAACAAATCATCAGTTGAATCAAAAAGACTGATATAAGCTTTTATCCCTAAAACCTTATCCTCAGGCAAATAACGAATAAATTCACCTTTGATGAGACTTTCCACAAACTCCTGATCGGGGTAGTCCAATGCTTTGGACATCCAGGAAAACACCTTGATACTTATGTTCAAATTTTCCAACCGTTCTGCGTCAATCCCCATGGTGATACCTCCTGTTTTCATATTGAGCTATTACACCTGGACTGGGGAGCCCCCCCACTCTTTTACTATTGTTCCTTTTCAATGTTATTTCTTCTTTCGCTGTACTTTTTCAAACCAGCAAATGCCGCCACTGCAGCAGCTGTTAAGCCAACAGCGGTGCCCCCAATAGCTATAGGGCTGTAACCCACATTGGTTTTGGCTACCTTGGGATATCCTAATGCAATCGGGTCCGGTTTAGATAGAATTATCATGCTGGTTCCACCGTTTTCTTCTAGCCCATAAATATTCAATTTGTTATCGCTGGCCATTTTTTTGGCTTTGGCAATAATTGCTTCCCGCTCGCCAAACTCCATGGCACTGGTCGGACATACTTCCACACAGGCAGGTTTGGCATCAGGATTTGTGTCAAAATTTCTATGCGCACACATACTGCATTTGACGATTTCGTTATGATCCTGGTCAAGCATAGGAACATGAAATGGACATCGCAGCACACAGGTACCGCAGCGGATACAGACATTGCTGTCCCATAAAACTGGTCCATAGTCACTTTTGGTTAGAGCTTTCTTGGGGCAATTGGCTACACAGGTAGGCTCCAAACAATGCATACAGCGCTGATGGTACAAACCCTCATCGTTAATTTGCACTACCGTTCTGGTGTTGCCGTTGGCTGCGACATCATGCAGTCTATTTTCCTGCACACATTTATAAAAACAGGTATTACAGCCCGTACAGAATCTACTATCAAGTAAAATTGCATATTGCTTCATTCACATCACCTCCTAAGCCTTTTTAATACGTACATAAACATCCTCTACCCAGCCCATTCCGGTTGGGTCGTGTTGTTTGCAAATCTTGGGATCCTTCTGCGGTATAAGATCGCCGTCGCGGTAACCCCAAACCCCATGTTTTAACATTTTGGATCGGTGCCCAATACCGTGGAATAATAGTACGCAATCATCCCGGCTTATGCGGGTAGTCATATAAACCTTGGATTTGACCGGCCGCGGTAATTCGGTCATAAGCTTGGGATTGGTTTCGATTACAACTTCATCCCCATTGCTTAATCCCAATTTTTTGCCGGCTGCCGGGCTAATCCATACACAATCAGTATAGTTCTTGGCCGAGAGCACATTCAAAACTGGATTATCGATGAAATTGGGGTCAGCATGCATATGCCAGCCAGCTCTGGTTACAAGCAGTGAGAATTGGTATTCCCCTTCTGGGGACGACCAGCGCATGGCAGGTTCGGGCAATCCGTTAAACCCGACCTCAATAAATTCATCAACATACATCCTTATCCGACCGTCCGGTCTGCCATACCCGATTTCCTGTATGGTCTTATAGTTTTCATAAGGTTTTTTATCGATCCAAAAAGCGTTCTTATTATCCATAAAGTCCTTGTCATCGGTACCAGCTCCTACAGCTGCAACGGCCATATCTTTGGAAAGGTCTTTAATGATTTTGCTCGCATCTTTGCTGCCATCGGTAGTCCAATATTCAGGAGCCAAAGCAAATCCGATCATACTGGCGATTTTTCCCCAGCCAATGACATCGCCGGGAGATTTCTGGACTGGGTTGCCACCTACCAAACAAGCCCATTTCGGATAATATTGTCTTATATCAAGTTTAGCTTCTTCAAACTGGTGGGGGGCGGGCAGCACATAGTCACACCAGTAAGCACCATCATCCGGATATAGATTCCAGTCAACTACTAAATCCATCTTCAAAAGTGCAGCCTCGGTCATTTGCGGTTGAATTAGAGCATGCAGACCACGGTGAGGGCCTTTAAAAAACACCATTTTAACCTGATCGCGGTGGTAAAGCCCGTGACCGACCATTCCATAATGTCCCGGAGCGCAGAAATCCTTTTTTCGATATATGTTGTTGGTAACCGGAAATTCGTTTCGGTAATCAATTGGATTGGCAGGTTGTTCCGGATAAGGTTTGGGAATAGGAGCAAACTCGTCCAACCAGGGAATTTTAACCCCATGTAAGAAGAGAACCCCTCCTTCACGGTCAAAAGATCCGGTTAGAGTGTGTAAAATATTAATTGTTTGCATCAAGCGCCAGCTGTTGGCATAGTTAGGTCCGGCCGGATCCCGTTTTAGATTGGGTATACAGACGTTTGGAGCAAATTTCGCAAATTCCTGGGCGATTCTTTCGATATCCTTGGCTGGCACCTCACTGACTTGCTCAGCCCAAGCGGGTGTACACTTTTCGATATTCTCCTGCAGTAATTGCAATACCGGCTTGGCAGTCACTTTTTTACCGTTTAGATCGAAGGTATAGGGCCCGCCGCTGAAAGCCATGTTGTTACAACCTTTGATCGGTACAGCTTTATTTTCGGCTGTACTCCAGACTAACCAGGTCCCTTTTTCGTCGATTACATGCAATTTCGTTTCGTTATCGATAAGGGCACCCGCGTCAGAATACTTGTTCAAGAAATCGGTCTGATATAGTTTGCCATCCACAATTGTTTTAACCATAGCCAGGGCTACCGCCAAATCGGTACCAGGTTTAATTGGGTAATATTCATCGGCCATTGTGTCAGTAATAGGCGTTCTTAGCGGATTGAAAAATACTATTTTGGTACCTTTTCGTTTGCCCTCAGCAATATGATTTAGAATTCCAGCCTTGGCGGTTTTACTAAATGAATCAAACCCAAACCATAACATATATTTAGTTTCATTGTAGTCATATCCCCAGATAGAATGAGTCATGGTATAGGTGCTGGAATAATATTTATTGGGAGGATTGGTCACCATTAAAGAATTCAGATAATAGTGAGTGCCGAAACATTCGGTTCGCTGATCACTTCTGGTCACGCCCAGGGACTGGCATAAGCGGTTACTGTATGGATCACCCGGTGAAGCAAACAGCATCTCTTCCGGTTTGTACTTTTTCATTTTTTCGATGATCTCTTTTACCGCATCCTCTGATTTGACTTTGATCCAACCCGGATCAGAATCCAAACCTCGTTGGGGATTGGTTCTTTTCAAGGTGACTAACAAACGATCGGGATTATACATTCCATCTACAAATCCCAGGGCTTTGATGCAGTACTTACCCCTTGACACTGGATCGTCCGGTCTGCCTTCAAGAGTAAGAGCTCTCTCCAATCCGGTTACCTTATCAACTCCGACTACTACATCGTAATGGCAGTCACATTCACATGCTCTAGCGCAGACCTGAGGAATCTTTTTCTTAACCAGGTAAGGAGCCTTTTCTTGGGGATGCTCACCGAATGCGTAAGCCACGTTAAAATTTCGCAAAGGTGTATCTAATGCCATTAGGGCCCCGGTCATACCTGTTAACTTCAACAATCTTCTTCGGGAAATTCCTTTACTAGTATCCATAGGCTCACTCCTTATTTCTCGGTTCTGATAATACTACGTCAGAGAATAGAACTACACTTGATTCAGTTCTACAAAAAGTAATGCCTCCTTTCATCTCATTTCCCTAGTGGTATCTTCGGAATATTATTGTGCAAAATTTGTGCCAACTGGATTGAAGTGTAGATAAATAGAAAGGAAGACCGATATTTCACGGTCTTCCTATACTGAGGTTTCAATATCATCTGTTACACTTTTCTGCAATATGTAAACTATACATTACTTAGTGTTTCGTTATGTTTACACGGCACGTTTTTATATGAAAATTACATGCCCATTAACAATAGAATAGGATAAGCGATAAATTGAGCATCCATCAGGACCTGGAGTACTTGATCAAGATAAAGGAACAATTTCTTAATATATGCAACCAGAATGATAAAATATTATTTTTCCCAATATAACGTGGCCACAGTCGCATTGATCTGGTCTGTTGCCTTAATGCAGTTCAGAGTTTTGGTATATATTTTTTCAATTAACTCCGGCCAACCCTAAAATCAATTGCATTCAACTCCTTTCTTTAAAAAAAATAGCCATGCAGATAAATTGCCTGCTGCAGCAGGAAAATCACCTTCATGGTTATTTATAGTCATTTATAAAATTAAGCTCAGGTAAACCTCAATTTGATCTTTTGATTAAGGATATAAATGCAACTTAAAAACCAGGACCAAAAAGTAGAAGGTTATTACACATCTAACCAGGGAGTCATAAAGATAATAGAAAATTATGTATGTCACGACATTTACATTAATAAATTGATTACGGATTTTAGAGAAGCAGTATTAGCAAAGTATGAAGAAGATCACTTCCACTTTAATTTGGTTAGGGGAATCTGTGCCATTGCGAGGCGATACTATATATGATACTATAATAACAGGAGGTGTGAGGAATGGCGGGAGTGGAAAAGATAGTAGAAAAAATGAAACGCCAGCCGAACGGGATACCTCCCGAAGAAGCCGAAAAAGTTCTAAAAGCCTACGGATACGAGTATAAAAGGCAAAAAGGCTCACACCGGCACTACTTGCACCAAAGCGGGGACCTGATAACCATAAAGATAGAAACGCCGTTGAAAGCGGTCTATATCAAAGATATCCTAAACCGAATAGGTGAATAAAATCACCTATTCCAAATAATTTAGAAAGGGGTTGTATATATGCTAGCGGAAGAATATATGAAACTTCCTTATACGAGAATTATTCAGGAAATGAATGATGAACGCGGGCATTATTTTTACGGCAGGATAATGGAGCTGGACGGTTGCCAGAGTACCGGGAATACACTGGAGGAACTGTATACAAACCTGAATGAAGCCCTGGAGGGATATGTCGAGACCAAACTTGAAAACAACCTGGAAATCCCGCGCCCTGCCAGTCAAGAAGATTATAGCGGCAAGTTTATAGTAAGACTTCCTAAATCCCTGCACATGAGGTTAGCGGTAGAAGCTGAACGAGAAGGAGTTTCATTAAACCAATATACGCTTTACAAACTAGCGAGATAAAGCACAAAAACAAAATAACCAAACGATCAGGGCGACCACCTTCCGGGTGGTTGTCTTTTTTGTGCTGGAAAGGAGGTGAAAACATTGGTTGGTAATATAACAAAAGACTGACATTATAGAGTAAGTAGACGGGTGGCAGAAAGGTGGCTGGATATCATTCCGAGCCACCTTTGCCGCGAATGGTCATTTATGGCCGATGCCACAATATCGGACAATCTTAACCACAAAAGTACTGGCATCAAGCAGTAGCACCTGACTTTTAATCAGGGCGTCCCGCATTCGAGGCGCGGATGGGTCCTAATTAGTGATATCATAGCGTTTCATTTTCCTGTACAACGTGGCGCGTGACATCCCCAACACGGCAGCAGTCTTACTTACATTGCCCACATACCCATCCAGGGTACGGATGATCCTTTCCTTCTCCTGCTCTCCATCCTGCAATTTGCGGGTGCTGCGGTTGGATACAGAAGGTGGCCGTGCCGCAAAATCCCGGTATTCCCCGGCATACCTATCCATGGAATCATTGTCCTTCAAGCCTACAACTTCCCGCGGCAGGCAATCTACCGTTATATGACCATCCTCGGCTAGCATTAAAGTCCTCTCCAGTACGTTTTGCAGTTCGCGAATATTTCCAGGCCAATAGTAGTTTTTCAGACACTTCATGACGTCGCTATCTATTTCCGTAATGCCTTTATTAAACCTTGGTAACATGTCCTTGACGAAATGTTCGAACAAAAGTTTAATGTCATCACGTCTATTCTTTAATGGGGGAATTGAAATCCTGACTACGTTCAGCCGGTAATAAAGATCAGCCCTGAACCTGCCCTGGCCTACCAATTCCAGCAAGTCCTGATTAGTGGCCGCGATTATTCTTACATCCACGTTAATCTGGGTATCGCCTCCAATTCTTAAAACAGCCTTTTCCTGTATGGCCCGCAGCAACATAGCTTGCTGCTCCAAGGGCATATCTCCAATTTCGTCCAAGAAGAGGGTTCCTTTATTAGCCAGTTCGAATTTTCCCGGTCTTCCTCCTTTTCTAGCCCCGGTGAATGCCCCATCTACATAACCAAATAGTTCACTCCCTACCAATTCTCTGGGTAAAGCAGCGCAATTAATAGCTACAAAAGGACCATTCTTACGCGAACTCTCATTATGAATAGACTGGGCAAACATTTCTTTGCCAGTACCGCTGGCAGCTTGCAGGAGAACGGTGGAATTATTGGCGCTGGCCATTCTAGCCAACCTGATTGAATTCTTAAGATTCTTGTCTTCACCTATTATGGAATCAAAAGTGAAGCTGGCCTGAGCACCGCTAATCTTATTTACCAATTCCTGTACCCGGGCTATAGGTCTTAGGATAATTGAGGCACCGGTCACTTGGTTGTTCTCATCATATTTGGGTTTCCCTGAGGCAGTAGCATGTATTTTGCCCCGCACCCCATCGATTAATATCTCCCTATCACTAAAAGGTTCTCCAGTTTCTAATAGTTTCATAGTATAGGGGGCTTTGCCGCTGAATAGATCAATGACATGAACACCCATAAAAGCTTCATCTGCATAACCGGTAATTTCTTGGGCGGCGGGATTAAATTGAGAAATCCGACCGTCTTTGTCGAGCACCAATAAACCATCGGACATAGCATCGAAAACAGAGGTCAATTCCTTATGCATGTTCTTTATGGCCTGCTGTTCTATTCGCAATTCTTTTTCCTGGTATAAATGGCAATTCTGTACTTTGTTCAGCCCGTTATAAACTGCTACCGCCATTTGATAACAGGAATTATAACCGCAGGCTGCACAATTGCGGAAGTCCTTTTCTTCCACTTTGTGCATGGCGATATATATTGCCTGCAATTGTCTGCCCTTGGGTATATTGAGCCGGCTCAGAGCGGATAGATCACTATAGTCACGGTATTCGAAATTAAACCGCTTGATAACCCCGGACAAGAATTCTTCCAATTGATGATTAGTTTGCTCGTTACTGACCGCCTGTTCCGACCGGATTGCAATCTCATATTCTACTTCACCCATGACTTTATTAATACAGCCCGCGCCCATGTTACACCCCTGTTCACAGCTCAAAATGTCAATAATAAGTGGAAGCTTAGCTTTACCAGCAATTATGGACTTCTCTAGACTTCGCAGATAATTCTCAAAAACAGACCGACCTTCCGCCCTGGTAATAGAACTTGCAGGTGTATCAGGATAGTGAAATAAGTAAGATTCTTTCAAACCACCAGGAGTGGAAAAATTGGTAGCAATTCCGGCAGCAACAACATTGTCAAATACGCCATCTTCCAATGAATCCATATCAATAGCCCGCTGGCCCAAAATGTTTTGAATGGATGCGAAGGTGACATTATATTGGACCATGGCAGTTGCCTGAAACTCTCTGCGTTTCTCCAAGCAGGGAGAAATGAAAGCCAGTTCAGCCTCCGGCTGCAAATCATGTACATAAATGGCTAGATTATTAACCGGGCTGCCTATTGGCGCCAAGTGGTCAATCAGGCGAGGATGATTCAGCCTAATGTACTTGACCACGGATGGGCAGGGAGTCGCTATCAAAGGAAGCTGGGCCTGACCATTTTGAATGATTTCATGGTAACAGGCAATCGTAATTTCCGCACCCAGGGAAACATCATAGACCTGCTTGACTCCCAATCGTTTGAGGGCGGTGATTAATTTCTTTAGGTTAAAATTGCTCTGAGCCGATGGGGCGACCAAAGCCACGATCTCCTTATGAGACAAAGCTTGCACAAACTCAGGAGCATCATCTATGGCATAGCGGGCGCTTTTTGCGCCTATTCCCCCGTGGCTTTTAACACACGCCTCAATACATCGCCCACAGCCTATGCACAAATTATTATTAAATTTGATCACATCACCGCTGCCATTATTGCAAATTTTTACGGGACAGACAGCCAGGCACTGGTGACAATTGCTACAATTCTCCTCTTTAATCCCAATGGTTTGGACAAAGTCGCTCATACTCAACATTCCCCTAATAAATTCTTTGTACCAAGTGTATCACGTGTGACATAGTGTCGCAACCGTTAAACACTTTTGCGACAGTTGTGCTACAGTAAATGATTGTCAATGAGGTGCAAAAAACTTATACCACTTACGCCCTTGGGTTTGAAATTTCTTAAATAATTCCTAATGCCATAAGATAGGCATTTTTGAAGTTTAGCTAGTTTATTGCATAATATTTTTCAAAGTTGGCACACTACTTGCTTTACATAGGGTCAACAGACCAAAGTAAATTTAAAGTAGTTAACGTAAAGTATTAACTCGAATACAACTTAGATTAGAAACAACCAGAGTGAAACAATGGGGAGGTGAAAATAATGTCAAAGGCTTATTTAGATAAAAAACTACTCTACTATTTCAACAACGATGTTACGGTTCCTAGATTCCGCAGAGAAACGGTAATAAAAATTAAAGGAGGTGTTTTCAATGAGTATGGCGAGAAATATGTATGCAACTGATCCCAACAAGGTCACGTTTAAAACGATGAACGAGAGAAATGAAGAGCAGCTAGTAACCATCAATGTACCCGGTAAGCCCAGAAATGCCAGAGAAAGAATGATGTACTTATACAACCATGCCGGATAAGGAGTTTTACAAAAAAATAACCCATGGCAGTAATCAAAATTAAAGGAGGTGTTTTCAATGAGTTTGGCAAAAAATATGTATACCACTGATCCCAACAAAGTTACTTTTAAAATGATGAATGAAAGAAATGAGGAGCAGCTGGTTACCATCAATGTACCCGGCAGACCCAGAAATGCTAGAGAAAGGATGATGTACTTGTACTCCAATGGATCTGGTAGTGAACTATAGTATGGCAGAAAATAAATATATTTATAAACAATGGATCTGATAATATACTTTGCTTGTATATTATCAGATCCATTACTTTTTCTAACGTTGCTTTCGCATCAGCCTGTTGAAATTATTAAGCATGGATTTCCTGCTTTATTCCTGTAGTCAAGCCGTATATCTAAGCACTACATATCTGATGAAAAAACCTAGCCCTAACCCTATTAACGAAGAACACAAAAACAACCAGAGTGGTCCCAGAAGAACATCTTTGATTGAAAATGTATTTGAAAAGATAACTCCAATTGTTCCAGAATAGGCCGATAGAGTAAACGGCAGAAATAATAAGGGTGTTTCGCTTTGCTCTGCATCATGATAGGCATCCCAGATGGCAAACATATATATGCAGGGATAGAACATCAGCCACTGATAATTAGTTGCATTTATGGCTGCCATGGTTTGGCCTTGAAAGCTATATATAATAAGCATATTTAAGCCGGAGTTCATATTTATTAATAATTCCAAACCTATAAGTGTGAGTCCTTTAATGTACCTTTTATTAATAAGTTGACCAAATCCTGGAATAGCAATACTCCACAAGGCAGCTTGCCATGCTTTATAATTGCCCATTAAAATCGCTCGTTGTAAAATTCTGTCATCATTGTTATATACCTTCTATCAATATTTAACAATCCATTTTTTAGATTGCCCATTTTAGTTCAACCTAGTCATTATTGATGTTGGGATATCCACATTGGAGTTACTAATAGCTTGCCAACATAAAACCCAACCCGCCTTGAATGATGGGTTGGGTTTTGATTTTTCCTGATGTATTTGCCAATACTTGACTTCAAAGATTAACTGCCAACTTTGTAAAGTAGTACATATGCAGTTGTGAAATCCCCTTCTCTAAGGTTTGCCGGATCAGGTACCGTGTTAGCGTTAAGAATGGTTACAGTATCACCAGCTTTAAGACCTATTGAAATAGTTCCTGTTATACTCTGACCCGCAGAATTAAACTCAGCCTGAATTATACCATTAACCGCTACTGCCCAATCCTGGGGATTATTTTGGTTTGTGTATATTGAAAACGTAAGATTATAGGTGCCTGCAAGGGTAATGCCAATACCTGAGGAACCAGGCGCATGACTTATACGCTTGAGAGGGCCATTATTACTAAACGTTACCGGGGAACCTACTGCTACAGTTTCAGTATTTTTTTGAAATACATAGCCAAAAGCAGCCAAACTTTTAGTCCCACCACCAGAATTTCCAGTATGTCCACGTTTCTTATGATGACTTGATGTTTTCGACACAAAGCCACTCCCTTTCATTTAATAACAAACATAGGATTTGTTATTATTTAAGTTATGCGAATGCACACCGAAAGGAACCTTGGCCTGAATATATTTTGCTATTTATAAGAAAGAATGGGAGATAAATTGGCAAGAAAAGGTGTATATTAGTACATTACCGTAAACCCACTCGCTGGCACACCCTCCCCCACGACTCGGCGGATTTTTCTTTTACTTCTCTCTCCGGAATAGTCAGGAGTTCCCTCGCCAGCATCCTTAAATGGCCATCGACTATGGTGCAATATACGTCCTGAGATTGTACTTGATACACCAGTTGACCATAGATATCAGCACCCTGGGTAGGCCAGGTATGCCATTTATTTAAATCTATAACCGCTATGTCCGCCTTTTTACCTATTTGCAGGCTGCCCAGTTCATTCTCCATGCCCATAGCCCGCGCTCCACCCAGCGTGGCCATTTCAAAAACTTTTTGAGCCGGCATACTGGTTGCTCCGTGAAGCGGTTTTTGTATTAAAGCTGCCAAGCGCATCTCCATGAACATGCTCAGATTGTCATTGCAGGGAGCACCATCTGCGCCCAGGCTGGCATTAACCCCCAGACTAAGCAATTCAGGTATGGGGGCGATGCCAGAGGCCAATTTGAGGTTGCTGGAGGGACAGTGAGCCACATTGGAACTGCTGGCAGCCAAAATGCGCTTCTCTTCAGCGGACAGGTGGATACAATGAGCCAGGATAAGCCTTTCATTGCATAAACCCAGCTGATCAAGGTAGACAATGTTGCGCTTACCCCGTTCACTCTCCACCAGCTCTATTTCAGCTTTATTTTCTGAGGCATGGGTATGGACTGGCACCTCATACAGTGTTGATAATGTCTGTATCTCCTTAAGCAGCTCATGGCTGCAGGATGGTACAAAGCGCGGACAAAACGCATAACGCAGCCGCCCGTTAGCGCTGCCATCCCACCTCTGAAATAAATCCAGGCTTTGTTGAATAGATGAGCTGGTATCTTCAACTAATGTCAATGCGCCTTTGGCGCCATGATCCATCATACATTTACCACCCAGGTAACGAATCCCAGCTCTATCGGCAGCTGCAAATACCGAATCGGTAAAATTTACCGTAGCCATATCAATAATTGAGGTTGTCCCTCCCCGCAGCAACTCAGCACAACCCAGCAAAGCCGAATAGTAAAGAGAATCTTCATCATGAGCTGATTCAAGCGGGAAAATCCTCAGGTTCAGCCAGTCTAAAAGTTCTAAATCATTGGCCATCCCTCTAAACAAAGTCTGGCAGAGGTGAACATGGCTCTGAATCAAACCCGGTATTACCAGCATACCGCGGGCATTTATCACCTGCTCAACCCTATCAGCATTGATATTGCCCATCTGGGATATCTTATCCCCTTCTATTAAAATATCTTCTGATACTATCTCGCGTTTGGGATTCATGGTTACCAGGGTTCCGCCTTTTATCAAGATGGACATAAAATATCCCCCAACATTAATGTTTTGGATCTACCGCTTAGCTTTTGCCATATCACACTCAAGTAGGTCTACTTAGGTATTATTTGCTCCTCAAAGTTATTTTCTCAAAACTACTGACTATTATATGGTGACATAATCACAGACCGATAACAACCTGACAAGCTATACCATGACATTATCACTGATTAATAACAAACCTGTATTAAGTAGGTTGAAATAATACTGCTATCAGGTTATAATACTCTTTGTATCATTGAAAATGCGGATGTGGCGGAATTGGCAGACGCACCAGACTTAGGATCTGGCGTTGCGAGACGTGGAGGTTCGAGTCCTCTCATCCGCACCAAAGGGAATTCAGAGGCTTTCGGGCCTCTTTATTTTTTGCCCATTTACTGCTTGAGTGCAAAAAAAGTGCAAAAAAAGATTTTGCCTATAGATTGACTCACTGACTCTTAATCAGGGCGTCCCGCGTTCGAGTCGCGGATGGCTCACCATTACAAAAGCAGAACCCGCCTAAGTTAGGCGGGTTTTTTGTTTTAAGAAGAATAGACTCTATTCCATTAATTAGGTGGCAAATAGGTGGCAAGCAAAAAATTTATATTAGACACCACGATCACAGCGGATCTTAAATCCAACCTTTGGAATATTCGTTAACTTACATTAACCACCAACACATCTCTGTTTCTCTATTTGTCATCAAAATGTTTTTTTCGTCTCTTTTTCTTTCGTTTACGATAGTCAACAATTTTAATTTAAAATTCCTCGAGGGGTCAGTACGGGGGTCAATACGTACGTTAATGAATTGTTCCACAAGTTATCATAAGCTGATAGAAAATAATGTTATCACCAGTCATGATAAGAAATGGAATCAAGACTTTTTCAATTTTCCCGCTTTTAATTTAAATCATTTTTTAAATATAGCTCCGGTGCTTGCTGATTGGACGATGTCGGCATACCTTTTCATGTATCCCGTCTTAATCCTGGGTTCGGGCGCCTGCCATTTGTTACGTCGGGCTGCCAGAGTTGACTCATCCACCAGCAGTTCCAAGCGATTCTGATTGATATCAATAGAAATTTGATCTCCCTCTTCCACCAGCCCGATTAACCCGCCGGCAGCAGCTTCAGGTGATACGTGCCCAATAGAAGCTCCTCGAGTAGCGCCTGAAAAACGTCCATCGGTTATCAGTGCCACTTCCTTATCCAAGCCCATCCCGGCTATCACGGAAGTGGGAGTTAGCATCTCTCTCATCCCTGGGCCTCCCCGAGGGCCTTCATACCGAATAACTATAACATCGCCGGCCTGAATTTTCTGGCCGATAATTGCCTCCACGGCCTCTTCTTCGCTGTCAAATACACGGGCTGGCCCTTGATGGTTCATCATGGACGGATCAACTGCTCCTTTTTTAACTACCGCTCCATCCGGAGCCAGGTTGCCAAAGAGGATGGCCAGGCCGCCGCTCTGGCTATAAGGGTTATCAATCGGCCGAATCACTGCATGATCCTGTACAGGTGTTGTGGAAATGTTTTCCCCAACCGTCAAACCGGTAACCGTCATTACCGATGTGTCCATCAGGCCTTTTTTGTCCACTTCATTGAACAGGGCCTGTACACCCCCCGCTCGGTAAAGATCTTCCATGTGATGGTAGCCAGATGGACTGATTTTGCACAGATGCGGGGTAATAGAACTAATTTCGTTGAACATGTTCAGGTCAATGTCTACTCCCGCTTCACTGGCAATAGCCATTAGATGTAAGACTGAGTTGGTCGAGCAGCCAATCGCCATATCTATAGTCATAGCATTACGGAAGGATTCGGTGGTCATAATATCGCTGGGCTTAATGTCTTTTTCCAAGAGCTCCATTATTTTTATACCGGCTTGTTTGGCCAGACGAATACGCTCAGAATACACCGCTGGAATGGTTCCATTCCCGGGTAGCCCCATACCCAGTGCTTCAGTCAGACAGTTCATGGAATTAGCGGTAAACATTCCAGCGCATGAACCGCAGGTTGGACAGGCATTATCTTCAATGCAAGCCAATTGCTGCAGATCAATTTTGCCGCCGGCCGCTTCACCTACTCCTTCAAAAACTTGGGTTACGCTTATGGCCTTCTTTTCCACAACCCCGGCCAGCATGGGGCCGCCGCTTATAAAAATAGCGGGCAGATTAAGCCGGGCCGCTGCCATTAACATCCCCGGAATTACTTTGTCGCAGTTGGGTATAAACACCAGGGCATCAAAAGCATGGGCTGTAGCCATTATTTCAATTGAATCCGCGATTAATTCACGGCTGCCCAGCGAATATTTCATGCCAATGTGGTTCATAGCGATACCATCGCAGACGCCTATTGTATGAAATTCAAACGGGGTTCCACCAGCCAGACGCACGCCAGCCTTTACAGCCTCGCCTATCTTGTCGAGGTTAATATGCCCGGGTACGATGTCATTAAATGAGTTTACAATACCTATGAATGGGCGTTTAATTTCCTCGTCGGTCAAGCCCAGGGCTCGAAACAGCGAACGATGTGGAGCTTTTTCCAATCCATGTTTTACTAAATTGCTTTTCATTTAAATTCCCCCTCGTATATTTTCTCGGAATCTCTTCGAGTTTTAATTGCCTTGGTGGTGAAAAGAATCCCTTCAAGGTGGTCGATTTCATGTTGAAAACAACGGGCAGCGAGACCCTTGGTTTCATATTCCACAGTCTCTCCTTTACGATTCAGCCCCTTGACGATCACCTTTTCAGCTCTTCGTACCTGACCCACCAACCCAGGAACACTGAGACATCCTTCAGTTCCTAATTGCTCCCCTTCCTGGCAAATAATTTCAGGGTTAATCAATTCAACCACATTATCTCCCATGGCAACCACAATCATCCTTTTTGAAATGCCAATCTGAGGAGCTGCTAAGCCTAATCCTTGGGTCGCCGCAAGTGTATCGCGCATATTGTCCAGGACTCTATGCACACCTGTATTAATTTTTTCAATTGGCTTAGCCTTTTGTTCCAGAATCGGATTAGGGGATATAACAACTTGGTATACTGTCATAATCTGTTTCTCCTATCTGTAAATGTTAATGTGCTTTATTTAGAACAACTTATTTCATGGCTTCTTCAATTGCAACCGCTACCGAAACGTAGGCTGCTACCATCGAATTATTACCCATACCACTAAGCCCCATCCTCTCTACAAGCTCTCTTTTACCAAGGTTCCAAATTTACGTTCGATATTAACAATTCGTTCGGATATAGAGGCACTGTCGCCTTTTTGCTCTGACAACAGCGTTTCGATCATATTGATTTCTTGGTTCATGTAGGCCAGGGCTTGGGTCATCAACCTATCGATCTCTTTATTAATTTTATGGTTTAGATCTGAGGTCAGGCGATGCAGGTTCTTATCTGTTTCTTTATTTATTTGGCTAAAGAAATAACGTCGGAATAGATTCCCGAATAAACTCATGGGGAAAAGGAACCACAATAGATCCAGATGGGAATCAAAGGTCCGGCTGATGGAGATGTCAGGCCTTTCCAGTTCACCTATATTGATCTCCCATTGCTCGAACTGCGGCTGAACACCTAACGCTTGCTCCAGGTTGTGGCTTAATCTCTCCCGGAACGATTTCAGATAAAAGGCCAGGTGCTTTTTCACCGTACTCAATAGCTCAAAGGACTTTTCCTCGCCTAGCAGTATTTCTTGCAGTTCTGAATGCAGCGACTGATTGAGCCAGTCCTCAAACTGTCGGGTTACAGCATAGAGGTTGCCTTTCCAACCGGTAAATGCGGCCGCATAAGCCTCGCTAAGCTTGGTTTCTAATTCCGGGCGAAAAGTATCCAGATAGGCCTTAACACTCTCGCGGGTCTTCTCCTTGTAACTACCGCTAATCAGCAAAAGTTCCCGCCGTACAAAGGGCGAATTTAAATGTTCGTCCAAAATAGTGGCCTTTAGTCTGTTTTTTTCCGACTCCTGTTGCAGGGAAGCCTGATAGGAGATGTTCAAATAGGTGAGGCAGCTATGGGCTAGCGAGCCGATTTTGTGCCGCAGTATGGATGCGTATTTATTATCCCGATTAAGGGCAAAGGGCTGAAATATCTTTTGCTCCAGTTCGGCATTATAGCGGCTGGTATCCTTATAAGCCGAGTACCGGAGGATAGGGAAATCCCGATTAAAAGTGCTGTGGAGCACCTTGGCAATAAATAATTCGATTTGCTGCAGATGGTCCTCGCTAAAAAGATCGGTCTTGGTGATGACGATGGCAATTTCGGGCGAATATAAATAGATCTCTTGCAGGAGACTTAATTCGGTTTCCGATATCGGTCTTTCCGCACTGATAACGAACAGGACCCCGCCGGTTTCCGGGAACCAGCTGGTGGTAGTTTCGGTATTGTGCTGCCATACACTGCCGATGCCGGGGGTATCGACCAACCTCAGCCCCTGGATGTTTTGCAGGGAAGGTACCTCCAGATCGAGCACCATAACCTGCTTAATATTGCCCGGGTTGCCGGACTCAGAAACATAGTCCGGGATAACGTCGATGGCAATACCTCTAGTGTTGCCATCCAAGAAAGTTACAGTCGCTTTCTCTTGCTGACCGTATCGTATGCGGCTGATTACGGAGGTAACGGGGATATCGCCCACCGGCAACAGATCTTTATTTAAATAGGCGTTAAGAAAAGAACTTTTGCCCGCCTTAAATTGCCCCAAAACCGCTACGTCCAGATACTGATTTTGCTTGGCGAAATTATTTATGCTGCGCAGGGTTTTATCAAGGGAATGAAGATGGAAATCAGCGCAGACTGACTCGAGTTCTTTTAATAATTCCTTGGATTGCAATAGATATTTGTCATCAATATCCATTATTCTATTACCTCCTTACCGTAACCCGGGTACTCAAAAATAAAACTCATGTCCAAAACAGGATCCCAGCAGATGGGCTTAATAAGCTCAGGAGCTCGGGTTAGATTCGTCACCCCCACTTACTCCTTCTCTAACACCATATCCAGCTGAGGCTGCACCATATTTTTGGCTGCTTCGATCATGGTCCCCATAATATCCTTTAACTTTATGGATGTTTTCTGGAGGTAGTCCTGATAATAATACTGCCAAACCACGTATCTTTTTTCTACTTCAATTGGAACCAGCTTTTTAATTTCCAACAATACTAGCGTGTTTAATATGGAATCTGGCAGTAGGCCGAACTCAGGAGGGGTAGATGCTTTTTGCTTGCTGCTAACCACAGTAAAGTTTATATGGTTACTGGTTATGGATGGCGTCTCAAGCTCACTTTCCCAGGACAGGCCCAATAAATCTACCGCTTGTTGATGTATGTTCTCACCCAGTTGGGTAATTAGTTTTAAGTAAGATCCCCGTATATGATTTAATCTAATTTCTAGATCGTTCACCATCTTATCGAAAAGGGGCGCCATAACATCTGCGATCCCTTCCTGCAAACAGGCATTCAATAATTCCTGCAACTCCTCATTATTTTTATCGCAATTTTCGGAGTAACCCTTCTCAACTACGCTTAGGATTCGGCACACGGCCAATTTTTTATTTTTGTGAGCCTGTTTCTCAATATCATCTAATATAACGGTTAGATCATGATTCAGTTGGTGCTCAGCTTCTTTTTGCGCTCTGTCAATATCGATTAATAATCCCTTATATGTATTACTCTTAGATTCAAAAAGATTCCATGGTTCATTCTCTAAGGTCATCTTGGGCCTCCTTCATTCTATTATGAATCAGCAAATCCGAACTTAACTAAAAGCCGATTGCAGCAACAATCACTGCTGGCTATTATCAACCCAACTGAAAAATGAGCTAATCTTCATTGCTCTAAAAAAAATAAAGCTCCTGTCAAAAACAGGAGCCATCAGCCGCATTGCCATTCGAGCCCTCAGCTCGGGTGAGCACCATCACCGTATTAATAATTTAGTGAATTCTATAATATTATACTGGAGAGCGCACCATCATGCAAAGAAATTACTTTCCCCCTAGCGAGCCTAACTTGGTGAATAAATGGCTAGAATTTCTCTAGATACTCATCTATTTCCCAATTATAGACTCGGGCACTGTATGCCTCCCACTCCTTGGTTTTAGCCAAAACAAAGCGCGAATAGACATGTTCTCCCAGGGCCTCCTGCACCAAGGTATCCTTGCGCAGTTCGTTAATGGCTTCATAAAGATTTTCGGGCAGGGATAGAATACCACTATGCTGCCGGGCGGCTAAATCCATTTCATAAATATTCTGGTCCACCGAAGGCGGAGGGGTGATCTTAGCCTGGATTCCATCCAAACCTGCTTTTAAGATTACGGCCAAACCCAAGTAAGGATTACAGGTGGGGTCGGGATTGCGGATCTCGATTCTGGTACCGATTCCGCGCCGGGCCGGGATCCTAATTAGCGGACTCCGGTTTTTATAAGACCAGGCAATATAAACCGGGGCCTCATAGCCGGGCACCAGGCGCTTATAGGAATTGACCGTAGGATTGGTAATCGCAGCGATGGCCCGGGCGTGTTTCATTACCCCACCAATGAAATAAAGGCAAGTGTCACTAAGGCCATCTGATTTATTTGCATCATAAAAGATGTTTTCGCCGTTATGGAACAACGAAATATGCATATGCATACCGGAACCGTTGATGCCGTAAACGGGTTTGGGCATAAAAGTGGCATGCAGCCCATGCCGCTGGGCCACCATTCTCACTATGATTCGGAAAGTGACAATATTATCTGCCGTGCTCAGCGCCTCACTATACTTGAAATCGATCTCATGCTGGCCGGGGGAACACTCATGATGAGCCGCTTCAATTTCAAAGCCGAGTTTTTTCAGGGTTTCTACCATGTCCCGCCGAGCTACTTCCCCCCGGTCCACCGGCGGCAAATCAAAATAACCGGCTTTGTCATTGGTAATCAGCGTGGGTGAACCATTCTCATCCATATTAAACATGAAGAATTCCGGCTCCGGCCCTACCTGCATTGTATATCCCAAATCCCCGGCTTCCTGCAGGACTTTTTTTAACACCTGGCGAGGACAACCGGCAAAAGGTTTTTCCTCGGAATCGCAGATATCGCAGATGAGCCGGGCGGTATTGCCGTAATGATGTGAACCATTGCCCGGCAAGACCAGAAATGTCGCCGGGTCGGGCTTCAAATACATATCTGATTCCTCGATGCGTACAAATCCCTCTATGGACGAACCATCAAACATCAGTTCTCCGTCCAAGGCTTTTTCCAATTGATCGATGGGCACCGAGATATTTTTCATCACGCCTAATATATCAGTGAACTCAAGTTGTATCATCTGTACGTTTTTTTCTTCAGCCATTTTTAAAATTGCTGCCTTATTCATAACAAACCTCCCCCATCCCATGTAATCGTTGAGATTTTATATAGTTTTGCTTATCAATTGTCATGATTCGATCACCGTCGCAAGGTTGCCCGCATCCACACTGGGTTGAGAAGGAGATCCAGAGCATCGTTAATATTATTAACTGCAATATCAGCATTCACCAAAGCGGCTACAGAACATCCTTCGCGCCCCATAATAGCTATAGACAGCTTGGCTAGCTTAAACATATCCACATCATTGTTTCCATTGCCAATAGCCGCTACACTAGACGGGTCCAGAGTGTTCGTAAATTTCGCCTTATCTGCTCCACCGTGATCAGCATCAACGATAAAAAGCTTGATGCCTAGTATCTCGGCAACACCGGCTCCCGTCCCGAAGGTATCCGCAGTTAACAAATAAATGTCTAGTATGCTTTTCAATCGCTCCAGACGTTCAGCAACACCTTCCGGCAACTGGCCATCAGTAGTTAAAGTACCATTCATATCTAAAATTAAATGATGCAGGTCTAAATCGTCACTTCCCGGAATTGATATTTTAATCACAGCAGCTCCCCTCTTCCCTCAACATTACAAACCCTTCCTATCCCTTTACTCCATTGTTACTGTTACTTAAGGTTCTTAAATGTCGCTATTCCCTTAAATTGAGCCGCATCTCCTAATTCCTCTTCAATTCTCATCAGCTGATTATATTTAGCCACTCGATCCGACCTGGCCGGAGCCCCAGTTTTAATCAAACCAGCATTAATCGCAACCACAAAATCGGCTATAAATGGATCTTCCGTTTCTCCCGAGCGATGGGATACCATGCAGCGATACCCGGATTGCCGAGCCAGTTCAACTGTTTCCATGGTTTCAGTCAGGGTACCAATCTGATTGAGTTTGATCAGCACACTGTTGGCTATCCCCAAGTCGATGCCTTTTTGCAATATCGCGGGGTTGGTAACAAAGATATCATCTCCCACCAGCACAATCCGCTGGCTTAACCGGTCGGTCAGGATTTTCCACCCTTCCCAGTCGTCTTCGGCCATGCCGTCTTCAAGAAGCACAATGGGGAAGCGGTTGACCAAGTCTTCATAATAATCTACCATCTGTTCAGGGGTTCGGGAAATGCCCTCAGCAGCGAATATATATTGGCCGTCTTTATAGAATTCAGAGGCAGCCGGGTCCATAGCCAGGAATATATCCTGCCCAGGCTTGTAACCCGCCTGTTCAATCGCCCGAACGATGAGAGCCAGGGCTTCCTCGTTAGTAGTAAGATTGGGTGCAAAGCCGCCTTCATCGCCCACCGAACTGTTGAGATTGGCTTTTTTCAGGACCGATTTAAGGGTATGATAGACTTCTGCCGCCATACGTAAGGCTTCCTTGAAATTGGGAGCGCCGGCGGGTACGATCATGAATTCCTGGATATCCAGATTGTTATCGGCATGTTTGCCCCCATTGAGGATGTTCATCATGGGTACCGGCAAGAGCCGGGCATTCATCCCACCCAGGTACCTATAAAGCGGAATATCTAAAACTTGTGCAGCGGCCCGGGCTGCTGCCATGGAGACCCCCAGGATAGCGTTGGCCCCCAATTTAGCTTTATTAGGGGTTGCATCCAGAGCAATCATTAGTTGATCGATCTCATACTGATCAAGACAATCCTGACCTATTAACTCTTCAGCAATGATTTCATTAACATTTTTTACGGCTTCCTGAACCCCTTTGCCCAAATAGCGCCGCTCATCATTATCACGCAATTCAACAGCTTCATTGGTTCCGGTAGAGGCCCCAGAAGGCACCGCGGCCCGTCCCATTATCCCGCTTTCCAGGTAAACCTCCACCTCTATGGTGGGATTGCCTCTCGAATCCAAAATCTCGCGAGCCACTACAGCGGTGATAATACTCATAAAATTCAACATCTCCATTCCTAAAATATTTATGTAATTGTTATACCCAAGAACGTGCTAAAAAATAAGCATGGCAGCCCCTATCTCATTCTTAAATGCCAGGAGGTCCCACTCATCATTTTCAACTACAATATGGCTGTTGAAGGCTATTCCGGCCTGGCCGGCCTGGGCGAGGAGAGCGGCGACCGCCACTTGAGCCGCCGGCAATTGATTTTGCTGCTTGATCAATACTAATGCGATGATTTCAGTATTGTATTTATTAGCATAAGATAATCCCCGTCTCCAAACCGCAGTTGGTTTACTGTTTAGTCGCAAGACTACTAAGGTCTTCATTGATATTCACCCCAATCCTGACCACAAATAAAATAGCTCCTATCCCGAAAGATAGGAGCCATTAGCATGGCAGTTTCGCATTGGATGCGAGGTGAGCTCCATCACCTGTAATGTATGGAATTAATACTTTGGTATATTATACCCCACAATAATGTGATGTAAAGAAATGAATCACATAAAACACCTAAGTGATGTAATTTTATATTCTCTGGTTGCCTGCCATTTATACCCCCGCTTATTTTAATCCTAGCTTTGATGCCAACAAAAAAATAAGACTCCTGTCTAAAAACAGGAGCCATTAATTGCATTAGCCTTCGAGCCCTGAGCTCAGGTGAGCACCATCACCCATATTCATGTTTTACTGATCCCCATGACATTATACTAGAGTATGCAATTTCATGCAAAGCATTTTTGCGCCTATTTACGTCAATTAACTCCTGTTGCTTATAGACAATTGCTTTCACAAGTAAATAAAACTTATTAGGAACCCTACCCTTTGATTTCCGAGTTCCTCCAATTATGTTGACACCTACTCATTGATTTCTTATTCGTTCCTTTTGTGCATCCGTTCCAATATCGCCCTATCCCGCCTTAGGTACCTAAATGTCTGCAAGGCCAGAATGCATCCTGTCAACCATATCCCTCCGGCAGCAAAACCAGCAATAACATCACTGGGATAATGCACGCCCAGATATACTCGGCTGATTCCAATCCCCAGAGTTAGTACAGCTAAGATAGAGGTTAAAACATATTTCCACTTACTGGGTCCGAAATTATTCCACAAAAGAAAGATTAACATTCCGTAGAAAACAAAAGAAACCATGGCATGTCCGCTGGGAAAGCTGAACCCGGATGCGTACGCCAGGGTTGGAAGGCTAGGCCGGGTGCGATGAAACACCATCTTCAGTACTAAGTTCATTAAGGCAGCTCCACTTATAGCAACCGCCAGCATTACAGAATCTGCAAAAGACTTCTTAACCAACCAAAGATAACCTATAACGATTAAAGCCATAGTAATCAGTAGGATAGCCGATCCCATTGCGTTTATGATTTTCACAACCTCAGTTAATATAGGGCTTCTTATAGCAAAAAATACATTTGAAATATTCTGGTCAAACTGTCTCAGTTCCTGATGCAGTAAATTTTCCGCAAGATCGAAAAAAACTAGGAAAAAGGCAATACCCAACAGCATACCGCCAATTAAATAAGCAGCAAAGTAACGTCGCAGCAGCAATCTTTTTTCATATCTTAGCAGTAAAATAACCTCCTTTACATTGATGCATCACAAGTTAACTTGCATAATTTTGCCGTACTACTATAAGAAATAGTGGTATAGCCGCGAGTTCGGCCACCAAGCAGAATGCAATGAGCAATGGCAGCGAAACGCTATAGAGGACGCAATTAATGCACTCCCCAAGAACCAGAAGATTCCATATCCCGCTGTGAAGATGCCATACGCCGAAGCGCGTCGCCCCACTGGCACCATCAAGGCCACTGCGGCAGGGATGATAGACTCGTGAACTCCCATGCCCAGACCCCAAAGCGCGGTGCCCGCGAGGGCAACCCAGAATCCACCCAAGAACACCAGTGGAGCAAATAAGGCTGAGATAATCGTTAAGGGAACCAGAATCTTTATGCCAAAGCGGTCAAAGAGGTGACCGAAGAGCAGTGAGCCTATGCCGCTCACGCCCATCGCCACTGCATAGAAGACTGGAATCATGGGACTTGAGACAATAGCCATCTTCTGAAAGTGATAAGCCATGAAGGGAAAATCAGCGAACCCACTTGCGACAAGAACTGCTCCGGCGAGATAGACCCAAAAAATACGAGGAAGCTCTTTAGTCTGAATATTTGGGGGAATGCTTTCCATTTCCTCCGGGTGTGGGTAGGTGAATCGTGCGACGGCTAGGATACCTAGCATGACAAGTGCCGGGATGAGCAGCATAGCAAAGGCAAGCTTGTAATCACCGCGCCAGGCCAAGATGGCTGCGGCAGCCAGAGGGCCGCATAATGCTCCAAATTGATCAAGTGCTTCATGCACACCAAACGCCCAGCCGTATCCCATCTCCTTGGCGGCATGGGAAAGCATAACATCACGAGGAGGGTTGCGGGTCGCGCGGCCAACGCGCTCCAAAATTATTAGTGCAGCTGCCATCTGCCAGGTCCCCGCCAGAGCGAGCAGCGGCACCGAGGCCATTTGAATGATATAGCCAACTATCGTAATTGGCCAAAATTTACCGGTCTTATCGGCGAGCCCCCCCGAAACAAGGCGTAGAGCATAGCCAAGGAGTTCACCAAATCCGGTAGTAAGAGAAACTGTCAACGCACTGGCTCCGAGTAAAGCCAAATAAGGTCCGATTATTCCCCGTGCAGCCTCATAAGTGAAGTCCGCAAAAAAGCTCATAACACCGATCATCAGAACAAACTTGAGAGCTCGGGACTTTGTTGTTGATGAATTCATTAATTTCTTCCATTCTTAATAAAATAAAATATCCTTATTTAGAATATCCAAAAAGTTACTGGCATATATTTCTCAATTTTATAATGGTTTCAGGTTGCAGTTCTCATTGTGAAAATGAAAACCAAAGCAAGTCTTGAAGCATTATACGGCAGGTCTACATCTTCTTTTCCGCAATCTACAGGATGAATTTTAATTGTCTGTTCCAATTATCCTATTATACAAATCTTCACCATAACTAGTTTGCAAAGGTTCACCTTCGATTATTTTAAAAGTTCGCCTTCCGTCTGTTTGTCTTTCAGCCCGTAGAAAAATGGCGCTTTCTATTTTCTTATCATAAAAACCGTAGGCAAAATCGTATAGATGCGTTACGAAGAAAACCTTGATGTGTTTTTCCAATAATGCGCAAATTATCTGCCTTGCGATCTCCGAGCCTTCTCTTTCGTTGGTCGCAGCAAATGATTCATTGAACAGCACCATAGAGTCGGGTGTTAGGTTATCGGCGATATCGCTCATTCGGCTTAGTTCTTCATCAAGTTTCCCGCTATCCATAGCAGCGTCTTCTTCCCTTTTGAAGTGGGTGAAAAGGCCATTACTGACATTGGAACAGAAATACTTTGCTGGCACAAACATTCCGCATTGCATCATCAATTGGGACAAACCAATACTCCGCAAAAAGGTCGATTTGCCCCCCTGATTCGCCCCGGTAATTATCACAAGGTCTTTGTGGTCAGCATCCATATCGTTATCCACAACTTTTTCTTTTATGGTTAAGGCCAGACAAACATCGTATAAGCCTTTAAATGAATGACTACGTTCGCTGGACTCCATGGGCAGGGGGAAAGAGATTGGTTCTCCCTTTTGCGCAAGTTGCTCGTATAAATTCAAACAACCCATATAGAAGGCCAATTCAGTCCGTAACATGGTAAAAAAACTGAGTATGTGATCAGATGATTGGGCAAGTACATTGGCAACCAGGCTGATCCCCCGGTTTTTTAATTCGGAAAGGGCCCTCAATCCACCTTCATCACGATCACTAATATAATAGGCGTAAGCAGGTGGTTTTGGGGGAAAGGCCCACCTCCGCCAACCATGCTTTTTCTCTGGTGATTTATGTTTACGCAGTACGTAATTATTGCCTTTATTCCCTTTTCCCAATTCAGCACTAATCAAAATACCCTCTTTAAATTTCAGCTCCCGCAAATGTGTTTGGACACTGGTGATGAATTCTTCACCAAGTTCTTTTTGGAGCATTGCGAATAATTTCGTAAATCCCTCGGAATCAAATTTATGGGCATGCTTATTGGCTATTATTTTCAGGTTATTAAGTATCTCCATATATATCTGCAAGTCATCTAGCGATCTATCTAGTACCGCATCAGGCGATTTAGTCAAAAGGCCCCAATAATGCCTTTTTTCTCTTTTGATCGAATCTACCGAATTATTGTAGACCTCTATGACAATAGCAGCATTTTTGAGACAATCTTTAAGGATATTCTGCCGATATAGTATTGTATCCAGATTGCCTAAACATGATAAAACTGCTTGCTGGCTCGCTGCAAATATAAATTTATCTCCGCAGGCCATAGCTTTAAAGAGCGTGTCTAATTCCATGTCTTGTATCAGATCCTGTTTATTCGCCGGCAATTTCATTTGCATATCAAAATCCTGATTTTTAAACATGAGAAAAGCCTTCATGATTTTATACGCTCCTTTAAGCAAACATATGTAAGTCGGTACTTTTCGGCAATTGATATCGCATATGAAAGTCCATCAGCAGGTCTTCTTACTATTCTAAAAGTTCGCAAAGCTGGATTTTCAGGAACAATGGTGCTGACCATGCTTACGGTTTTCTCGCTAAAAGACGCCATTTCATCAATAAATGTTACGCAAACACACAGCAAGTCCAACTGGATTATTTTGGCCATTATCTGTTTGCTCAAAAATACGGCATCTTTTAGGGTTGTTGAAGTGAAAATCTCATTCATAATGATAATACTGTTGGCGGTGGCATGGCGTAGTATATAGTCAATCCTGATCAGGTCGTCCTGCAGTTTGCCACTGAGATTTTGGATAGTTTCTTCCTTTTCAAAATGCGTAAAGAGCTTGTCGAACAAAAAAAGCTGCGTTTCTCTGCCCGGGACGGGGCAGCCAATGCTGGCCAGATAATGCAATTGTCCGAAAGTGCGGGCGAAAGTTGTTTTTCCTCCTTGGTTCGGACCGGATATTACTAATATACGTTCCTGGTTTTTCAGATAAAAATCATTACACACCACCAACGCCTTTTCGGTAATGAGTTTATTGGCCAGGGCTAAATCAAATCCCTCATAATTATAGACTTCCTTAAATTTATTGGAAATTTGTGGATAACAAAACTTATATCCCGCCTGTTTTAACATCGCGGTATACTCCAGATAAGCAATGTAAAATTGTATTTCCCGGTCAAAAACTGCCAGGGTTGCATCCAGATAATGACCGTTATGAGCGTAATAATTATCGAGATTTAAAAATATTTCAGGATACAATTGGGCTACCAAATCCAAGATGCCTGCTTCCACATGGTTCATGTCCGCCCAAGTGGAAAATTCAAACCGGTAATCTTTCACCGCTCCCTGTTTGAATTTCTCAAATGTTTTCTCCACATCGGCACTGTAATCAATTTCAGATTCATATTTGCGCACCTCGATACAGATATCATTTTTGCGTATCCTGTTGCTGTAATCCTCTATAAGCAGGCAATATTTTACGGAGGATAAATCGGCTTTAAGCTTTTTTGTTTCTGCCAGAAGCGACGTGAACCCTTCCGAATTGGCATAGTTGGTTATATATTCGCGGAAGGTCAAAAAGCCGCGCGCTTCTATATCTACAAGGTTTAAATCATCTGCCAGGCATTTAATGGCTTCGCAATAAATATCTACCGCGTCCAAAAACCAGCTTTCCTTCTGGTATTTGTAGTAAAGCTTGTCTGCCTGGGCAATATGTTCCCGCATGGCGCGCATTTCTTGCGCAAATGATTTTATATACTTAAACAGAATTTTATTTTCAAGATCTCGCATTATTTCATGACGATACTGAATCGACTCGATATCGTGCAACGGAGTGTGAAAAAACGGTTTTAAATCATATTCCTGCATACCGGCCGTAATGGCATCTATAATCTGATCAAGATTTAAATCAACAAAAAAGATGGGCTCTTCAAGGGGTTCCTTTTTTGTGCGGTCTTCAATTCTTTCAAATAATATGCTGTGGAAAGTCATGGAAAAACACCTCCCATATCTCAGTCACAAATGCCCAAATGGGTCTTTACGTCTTCAGGCGCTAAATCTTTAAGGATTTCGAAGAAGATACCCCAGCCCCAGGTGTTCTTAATCTTGGCGGATAGGTCTAAAACATGCGCCATGGCTTTATCGGTTTCCGAGTTCAATTCCAGCAAATCCGTAATGTTTTCACTTAATATAGTTTTTTCGGCCTCGTTCAAGTCATTCAGGATATCTATAATCATCACCATGGTTTTGATCGCCTCCTGGATCCATGGATAGGGTTCGCCGCATTGATGGCAGTACTTAGGTGCCTGGCCCATCTGCCAATCAACCGCATTTATTTGGGGATTAAATCCTCGGATGAAAGCCTGACAATGCTCGCACTGATAAATGCCCTCTGCCCCGCAAAGTGGGCATTGCACCCTGCTTTGCAGCATAGTTTCGCGAGCCCGATCATGGATTACATGTCCCATTTTGCAGATCAAGGCTGTCTGGTAATGATCGGCATGGTTCATTTCCACTAAATTCACCCCCAAAATAATAATGCTCGCGGACGTACCCCAAGTGGCCTTTGTAAATGCCTGACTAAATATTTTTGCCAGCATTGGCCTTAAAATTCGAAGTTAAGCCAAATTTAACCACGAAATTACATTTCTATTCCGAATATGCCATTATACAAATCTTCGCCATAACTGGTTTGCGAGTATAGTAAAACCCTCGGGCACAATTCCTGTCACTGTACCGTTCGCAATTATTAACCGAAACCCGGATTTATTTATGATGGCAACCATATTTGTCGGCCAGTCTATTCGTTAACCTTTCTAGATGACTTTCTACGCCAATAAAAAAACCCCTATCATTTTGATAGGGGCTATTAGCTGCAAAGCATTTGAGCCCGTTAAGGCTGCCGGTGAGCACCATCACCTTTGATTTAATCTCTGTAGGCTATGTCTATTATAGGAGATGGGCCTGTGAAAATCAAGGAATCTGTTGACGTCGACTTCCTGTTCACATAAATATTTGCTCCTATATTTTGCATTTTAAGCAAAGGTATCTAATCACTAAAAGATTGATACAATTTAGCGATTTGTCCGGGTTCGTTGTAAGGGGGGTGCATTTCTGAAAAGTGGGTGCAAATTATTAAACAGGTGGTGATCTTCATTTATTCTAATTGGGCGGTAAGCTCCAGTAGATGCGTGAATAGAACATATCATGTTATAATTTATTTCACATTAATGATATGAATATGTTAAATGAATGTAGCTCCCGTTTTAAAATCCGAATCGCTTATAAAATCTGATGGCTTCTACAATAAAAGTATGTGCGATCAGTTTCCTATTAGCTCGCTTTCAATGACGGCAGTGCACCACCTATCCTTACTCTACCGTGCATTTACGCTTTTGAAGATGACTAGGTAAATGTACGCATTTATGTTATGAAGCGTAAGCCATATCCAGCAGATTCCGGGAAATATCCATAAGGACGTCATATATCGGTAAAGGCAGGCATAACCTAAAATCGTAGGTGGGGGAGTATGTGTGGATACCTTCGCCCGAAAGCTAAAAAATGTAACGAAATATTGAAATTTGAGGTGTAACTATGATGCCTGAGCCTCCGTTGACCATCGGAAATCGTATTAACAAAGCCATCGCCAGATTGCAAGGGCTTCGTGAAGGCTACGCGGCTGTACTGGATTTAGTGACCTGCGGGCAAGCTGCCATAGGACCACTCCGCGAGTTTCTTTTTGCCCGTAATCCCAGCGGTATATTTCAGCCACGATGCGATGCCGTACAAGCACTGGCTGCTCTTGGGGCTAAGGATGTGCTGCTCGACTTTCTCACCTGTCCGAGGAACGTTGTTGATCCCACGGAGCAGGCCGGTGAAGATGCTGTTACTAACGCCGTTGCCCGCGCCCTGATCAAATGGCCCGATGATCAGCTCTTTTCGCTATTACTAGAGATATCGCAACACAAGCTGCTAGATGGTGTCGTGGAGGCCCTCGCCGAATATGGAAGAGAGGAGGCTATATCGATTTTCGCCCCCGCCCTGGGAGATGACTTTTGCAGGCCCGCAGCGGAAAAGGCCTTCCGCAAAATAGGTGTATCTTCCTGTCCGTATCTACTGCATCTGGCCGCCCTTAGAGTAGTAATTTCAGACGATATCGAATACGATTTCAGTCGCCGCCGGCGCCGAAGTGCATTGAGACTGTTTGCAGAATTATATTACAGTGAAGATTTACCTGAACCCGTCCGATTATTGGTAGCAGATAATGATCCCCAAGTGGCTTTACTGGCCTGCTCAATCTGCCTGCCAAGGATTATTCCCGCCGAGCGAAAGGAGATAGCAGAACGTCTCGTCATTCTGCTCAATAGCAATGATTGGATGCTGCGTACCGAAGTGGAGGATCTGCTCATTGATTACTATGCAGATTGCCGCTCTGTTGTTGAAAGGAACCTTACCCTGACTGACGATCCTGCTGCAATATCACTACGGAGAGTAATGAACCAGATTAAGTGATTTGCATAAGAAATTATTAAAGATGAGGCAGATCAAACTTACACCAGCTTTCGGGCTTTTTATCAATTAATGTATTAGCCATTTCTCTCATTCCAATCATATTTTTATATAATTCCTTCGTTTTTTTGCTTCTCATATTTTTTTTGACTACATTCTTCACATCTAAATTCAGGAACAGAAGATGTTTTATCATAATTTTTTGCCTTGACTAATCTATATCCTCTAAATACTGGCTTTTTACAATCATAACATATAATATTTTCTGCCACTTCCCATTGCGGATTTAATATATTTCTACCTTTTGACCACTCAATTAGACCCCAAATATTTAATCCTGCATAAATTACCATCATAATAATTTGTGGTTTCATACCTGGAGTAAACCAATCTACATAAACCCATACTATATTTCCTAATATCCAGATATGAAAGCCTATTTTATTTTTAAGTATGATAAATACATTACCTAAACAACTTAAAACTGTTGCAACATAAACTAAATATTCTGTCACTTATTTATTCCCCCTTTGTCCTTCTTTGTTTAGCCTAATGAGATTGTTTTTTAAAGTGAGATTCCAGGACGCCCGGTTGGATATGTAGTATTACAAAAAATGCTTAAAGTAATTAGCCAAAAATCTTATGATACAAGTCCTCCCCGAAGCCCGTCTTAAGTAGTTCACCTGGTATGATGCGGAACGTACGCTTGCCATCCTGGAGGCGCTCGGCACTTAGGAAAGTAACCTCCGGCAAATGTTTCTCATTGAAGTAGTTAGCAAAGTCATACAAATGGGTCACATAGAAAACTTCTATCGCATGCTGTATGAGCGCAGATACTATTTGGCGGCCAATCTCAGACCCCTCTCGCTCATTGGTGGCGGCAAATGACTCGTTTAACAACACGAGCGCCCCCGCATGGAGATGGCCAACAATCCAGCTCATACGGGTAAGTTCCTCATCCAGCTTACCACTCTGCATCTGAACGTCTTCTTCCTTCTGGAAGTGGGTATACACCCCTGTGCATATATGCGATCTATAGGCTTCCGCTGGCACAAACATGCCGCACTGCATCATTAGCTGAGCCTGGCCAACGCTGCGCAAAAAGGTGGTTTTACCGCCTTGATTAGCTCCGGTGATGATATAGAGTTTCTGCTGATCGGCCAGGAGATCATTACCAACGACCTGGACCTTAATCTGCAAAGCCAGGCTGACGTCATACAAACCGCGGCTGCAGCGTTGCCATTCAAGGGGCTGCAGCGGATCCGGAAAGCATGTGGGCATATGGATTGGCTGCAATTGTTCATATAAATTTAACCCCCCGATGTAAAACGCCAACTCATGGCGGAGCATTTGGAAAAAACTCTGCACATTCTCTGCCGATTGTGCCAGTACGTTAGCCCCCTCATTGATGGCACGCTCTTTGCGTTTAGACAGGTCAATGCCGCCCTGATCATCACGGGGGGCGATGGTGAAGGAGTTTTTTCTTGCTGCTGGAATCGCTTAATGTACTGAGCCCTGATCATCACGGGGGGCGATGGTGAAGGAAGGTGCAAATCTCCATTTGCGCCAAAACTGTTTCTTCTGCCGGCGGCGCAGAACATAATCGATGCCCTGATTATAGTTGCCTAATTGCGCACTGATCAAAATGCCTTCGTTGAATTGCAGTTCATTCAAGTGCTCATTGGCCAACCTAAGATAGTTGTCATCCAACTCGCGCTGCAGCATGGAAAGCAGGGCGATAAACCCCTCGGATTCAAATTCGTTAATGTTATGGTCAGCTACTTTGCGCAGTTTAGCCAGCATGTCCATAAACATCTGCAGCAATCCGACTGAGCTGGAAAAAATACTGGAGATATATTTGCTGGAAAGCCACCAAAATCTTTCTCGCTGCTGCTCCAGGGTCTCAATGCTGATTGCATAGATAGCTCTGACCGCGGCAGGATTTATAATGCAATCGGCCAAAATGCTTTGACGATACCTGATTTCATTTATACTGGACAGGCTGCCTAAAAGAGCCTTTTTGGCCACCTTATAAATCACCTTATCCCCCTGGGCCATAACCGCCAAAAGGGTTTCTAACTCTAGATCGGAGACCAGCGTATCTGCTCCGAAGGGCAATGGATCTTCCAGATTAAAATCTTTATCTCTAAACATCAAATATGCTTTCATGCTTCCAGCCTCCTACATAGGCTTTCATAGGTTAATCCACGCTTTTGGGCAATATGGATAGCGTATGCCAAGCCATCCGCTGCTTGCCGCACCACCTTGTAGGTCCTCTTAGTGGGATCGTCTGGCTCTACCGTGCTCACCATACTGACGGTCTCGGCACTATAGGAGGCCAATTCATCCAAAAAGGTAACACACACAGCTAATGAACCAAGATTAATGATATGGTCCATCATTTTTTTGTTAAGCAGCAACGCATCCTGTAAGGTCGTTGATGAAAATATTTCGTTGACCATGATGATGCTGCTCGGTGAGGCTTCTTTAAGAATGCGGTGAAGTCTTATCAGGTCGTCCTGCAGCTTCCCGCTGAGGGTGGACAGATCCTCCTCAGTGCCGAAATGAGTGAAAATATAATCAAACAGGTACAGCGCCGCCCTGGTGCCGGGCACGGGGCAGCCAATACAACCAAGATGATGCACTTGCCCGAATGTGCGGGCAAAGGTTGTTTTCCCGCCTTGATTGGGACCGGTAATTACCATAATCCGCTCCCCTTGATCCAGCCAGAAATCATTGGTCACCGGTGAACCGTTAGGCAAAAGTATCTCTGCCAGAGCAAGATCGAAGCCATCATAATCATATATGTGCTCCTTAGCCGTACATATTTTTGGATAGCAAAAGTGCAATCCGACCCTGCTCAGGCGCTGCATATATTCCTGATAGGCTAGGTAAAACTGCACTTCGCTGGCAAATAAAGCGATTGTATCATCCAGAAAATTCATATACTGTCCGCAAAAGCGGTTTAAATCTTGGAAGATATCCTTGTACAAGCTCGACACCATATTTAATACGGCTGCTTCCACATGGTCTGCATGGGGTGCCTCAATTAACTCGTGTCGATAATCCTTGTTAGCGCCTTGCTTGAATTTGTCGAATATTTCTAAAATCCGCTTGCTGTGGTCTTCCTGCTGCTCGTACTTGCGGACGCGGATAGTGCTGTTCTTGATGAGCATGCAGTATTCCACTGTCGTTAGCTCGGTTCGCAGCTTCTTAATATATGCTGTCAAGGAGAGGAAAGCGTCGGAAGCACTATAGTTGCGAATGTATTCCCAGAAGCTCTTTAAACCACGCGAATGCAGGGTGTTGGGATCTACCTCCGTGATCAGCGCACTGATGGCCCGGCAGTAATGCTCGGCCGTATTTAGGAAACGCCCCCTGGTCAGATAATCATTATGATAGCTATTGGCATCCACTAAATGCTTGCTTAGTTCGCCCCTGCTTCTGCGGATGTCATTTATGGCCTGTGCAAATAGCTTGACCCGCGCAAAAAGCACCGGAATATCCAGGTCACCCATGACCTCCTGCCGATAGGCTATAGTGTCAATATCCCGTACCGGGGTATAAAAGAAAGGCTCCAAGCCAAATTCACTGCGCTGTTTGGTAATGGACAAGACGATCTGGTCAAGATTCAATTCCCTGAAATAGTCGGGCACTACAGTGATGCGGGATTCTTGATGCAGTTCCCGGTTCGGGAACAATACACTATGAAACATATACTCACCTCATTTTCCCCAGCAGGGTATTTGAAAAACCTATGACCATTTTATGGCAGAAGCCACCAGCCATTCAGCAGTTTTGGCTGTCTTCAGCAGGAAGCGGTGCTGCAAATTCTAATATTTGTAACCGCTTGGACGGCAGGGTGGCAAATTGCGTGAATCGGGGGCTGCCAGCAGAGCCAGTAATTGAGTAACAGCTAGAAATAGCATAGCCCTTATCCTGCCAGATCTCTGTTCTGTCGCCTGTAAATCAATCATAAAAAGCCCCCCATCATATTTGATAGGAGCTATCATTAAATCAGTTTCGCAGTAACTGCGCGGTGAGCTCCGCCACCTGGATTATCTGTATATAATTTTTGCTCATATTATTTCCAGTATAATCGGAAGAATAAATCTTCGGACTACAAATTGGTCAGCATCTTCCTTTACGTTATCTAGGGAAAGAGGGTTATATATCAACCTCAAGCCGCGATTAAACCGGACGGTGATTACCGGCCAGGAAAGAAATAGCTTTTATCACGGCCTCCTGTTCAGCTAAGGTATACTCCTGCTGGCAGCTGTATTCATGTTCATCTATGTAGGTGGTCAAGTCCTCTTTGAGCCGCTGTAGTTTTTCATTCTGCAGGCCGCTCAGTTTATGCAGTAGATTTTTGTCCAGGGGCATATCCAGGGCAGCTACAAAATGAGGCAGACATATCTGGTCCGAATTTTTGTAGTGGGCTAGGAAACGTTCATCCTCCAGGTTTCTTACTAGCATGTTCAAATGAAACTGTTGTGACTCATCAACAACTTTACATATGGGGCATACCTGTGAAGGGTGGAATATCCCATTGTGATCCATATGCTTGGGCTTAAATGAAAAAAACGAGCTTTTAATAGTGCTGCCCAAATGCACGGCCGCTTTTTGGGTGGCCTTAATTACCTGATTCAGCAGGCCTTCGTAAAGCATAGCGTTCTTAACCCCATCCTGATACGACTGTTCTTCGAAAGCCAGCAGCCTCCAGGCATGCAGATTGCAAAATCCCCAGGAACGGTGCAGGGCATTGTGGACATGACTGCTATTGGCGTTTTCGTGCAGGAGAAAGCCCATGTGTCTCTGCTCAGCTATGATGCCTACATTGCAGATTGGACAGCCCGTCTGCTCTAAAGTTTGGTCCAGATCAATCTGAAATATTTTTGGAATACTCATATTATTGGTTCTCCGCTTCTATTGTAATAACACTTAATTACAGTAATTTCTGTCACTGTAATGGTTCGCAATCATTAACCGAAACTGTAAACAGTGTTTTAGATATTTGTTTATTACATACCACCAATCTGGTTTCTTTATCATGGGCGAAACCATATACATCCAGGATAGTACCTGCAGGGATAAAGACAGTTCTTATTTTTAGTTTTCCACCAGGGTCTGCTTGTTTGACAATTGCCCCGGTCTTCGCTGCTGTTATTACCTTAAATAACACAAATTCAACCCCTTTAGCTGTTTAGTCTTGTGGATTAATCCCAGTAAAAAAACAGCCCCTATCATAGATAGGAGCTATTAGCTGTTAGCGTTTGAGCCTGTTTAGGCTACCGGTGAGCACCATCACCGCATATGATTTATAATGACTAGGTTTATTATAGGAGATGGGTATTTGATATCAAGGAGTAACTTAAAGCCGGCACTCCAGTGGATCATTTATTCTAACCCGTCGTGATGACGATCATGCCAATCAGATCCAGGATAAGCTTTATTCCCAGCCCAGAGATTCGCGTATCTGCTTCACTTTGTCAAGTCTTTCCCAAGTGAAATCGTGGTCCTTGCGGCCGAAGTGTCCGTAGGCAGCCGTCTTCTGATATATGGGCCTTCTCAAGTCCAACTCCTCAATAATGGCCGCCGGACGCAGGTCAAAATGCTGCTTGATTAATTCTATTATCTGGGGAACCGGCACCGTGTTGGTGTTATAACACTCTACCGAGATAGACAATGGATTTGCTATCCCAATCGCATAAGCTACCTGTATTTCCAGGCGCTCCGCTACCCCGGCTGCCACCAGATTCTTGGCTACGTAGCGGGCCGCATAAGAGGCAGAACGATCCACTTTGGTTGGGTCTTTGCCCGAGAAACAGCCCCCTCCATGGCGGGCCATGCCTCCATAAGTGTCCACAATTATTTTGCGTCCGGTCAAGCCGGTGTCCCCCTGGGGACCGCCGATAACAAATCGTCCGGTGGGATTAATATAGTATTTGGTATTATCATCCAACATCTCGGCCGGTATAATTGCCTTGATAACATATTCAATCAGATCTTTTTCAATCGTTTCATGGGTTACATCCGGATGATGCTGAGCTGAAACCACTACTGTGTCGACCCGGATTGGTCGGTCATTGTCATACTCAACCGTTACTTGGGTCTTACCATCCGGGCGCAGATATTTTACGATGCCCTGTTTTCTGACCTCAGCCAAACGCAGGGCCAGCTTGTTTGCCAAATAGGCGGACATAGGCATATAATCCTCGGTTTCATTGGATGCATAACCAAACATCATGCCCTGATCTCCTGCACCGATGGTATCATATACATTTTGTGATTTATTGCCGGTCTTGGCTTCCAGGGCCTGATTTACGCCTAGGGCGATATCGGCCGATTGCTCATCAATAGATGTGAGCACCGCACAGGTATCACAATCAAAACCAAATTTGGCCCGTGTATAACCGACGTCGCGGATTGTGTTACGGACCACCCTGGGTATATCCACGTAACAATCAGTAGTAATCTGTCCGGCAACCAGCACCAGTCCAGTAGCAACAATGGTTTCAGCCGCTACCCTGGCAAAACTGTCCTGGCTCAATATGGCATCCACGATGGCATCAGATATCTGGTCTGCCAGTTTATCCGGATGTCCCTCGGTAACCGATTCCGATGTAAATAACTTTCTTGTCATGTCAATCCTCCTTTTTAATTGTCAGATCACTTTCCAAGCCAATAAAAAAAGCCCCTATCATTTTGATAGGAGCTATTAGCTGCTAAGCATTTGAGCCGTTAAAGGCTGCAGGTGAGCACCATCACCTTGGTATTAATCTCTAGAGGCTATGTCTATTATAGGAGATGAATGAGTTAATATCAAGAATCATCTATCAATGTTTCCATTGCTCTACTAACTATTTTATTTAGAATAGAGCGCATAACAGCACTCAAGCAGCCCTAATACCAACGGATCAGAATGTTATCATCTTCCAATATCTTTGCTTATGTCTATATAAGCACCTTTCTTATTTACATTATCCCAGTTATAAAACCTATACCGGTAATCAGGACTACTGCTTCAACAATTCGAGTAAACCAGATCTTGGGCAGCCGATCTATTATTTTTTTCCCGGTAAATGAACCGAAAATCATTACCAGACCCATAGCCAGACCTATTGTAACTGTATTCCAGGTAAGGAGTGCGTATTTCGAATATACAATGCCTTTAGTAATGTGCATAACTACAGCCGTCATAGCTTCGGAGGCAATATAGGCACTGCCAACCAGACCATAATCCAGAAAAAAAGGAGCAACCAGGGGACCTACTGTTCCTACAACTGCTGATAACCAACCGAAAATTGCACCCAGAATAATAAAGTGGGGCAGGTGCATAGTAACAGGTTTTAGTCCGGAATGGCGATAAACCAAGGTTAGAATTAGAAATGCACCCAAACCGGTCTTCAACCAGGCTGCATGTATGGAGCTGAACATGACGGCCCCAATTATAGCTGATGGAATGCAGCCCAGGCAAAAGTATAATACTACTTTCCAATCTATATCTGTTCGGCCAAACCATGCCCGGGAAGCATTTCCGAGCAACTGAGCAACCGTAAGAATAGGAACTGCCTCTTTTATTCCAAATAAATGCACAACCAGGGGCAGGAGTATTACGCTGCCTCCAAAACCTGCTACGGCAGCGATGATTGAAGCCAGTAAACTTAAAGCGAGGAGTTCAACTCCCTGCCAGCCGTATAATATCGATAGACTCATTGTTATTATCCTCATACCTTTGTAAGCAGTTTTAATTTAAATAATATAAAATAGCTCCCATCATATTTGATAGGAGCTATTAGCTTTACAGCATTTGAGCCGATAAGGGCTGCAGGCGAGCACCATCACCTAAGTTATTATTCTCTATTTGTATGTTTATTATAGGAGATGGACTGATCAACATCAAGGATTACCAAACTTATTACATTAATCTATTTTAAAACTTTGTAGTACAAAGAACTCTCAGGTGCCGAAATTTATCCGAGAGCTTGTGCAACCGGGCTCGGCTTTATGGATTTTATAATGAATCTTGCTCTGCCATCCACAATAATTCGAGTATTGACGATCGTTTGCCTGGGGTTTATTTATAAAAAAAGGATTTAAACGCGATGAATACTTGTATACTTGTGCTAAAAAGGTTGTATTTATTGATTTTGCGCCGTATGATTTTGTTACAAAAATCAATATATTTGGTGCGCCGCCATTTTTTTGACAAAGGAGTTTCCATAATTCATGGAGACTCCTTTATGTTTTTTATACCCAAGTTCAATATGTAAATTAAACTTTCTCAATTGACGCAATCTGAAATTAAGCTGCCGTTTTAAGCCCACTCTTTCCTTGAGATACGACGGAATCAGGTTCATGAAAGATTGCCAACATTATAATTCACAGGATACCATTACCATCCTTCAGGGAGATCATGCCAGCAGATGGGAAGATTGCCCGATCTTAAGGAATAAAGGTCAATAGGTATTAGATAACCAACTTTCATCTAATAGAGGAGGAATGTATTTTGTTCAAGGCAAGATCAATTAAAATGTCCAATAGTGCTAAATACTCAGTTATAGGAGTTTTATTGCTAGCTCTATTTTTAGGGACTCTTATCACTGGTTGTTCTAACAAAACAGCACAAAAGAGTAGTAATGACGACCAAATACAAGAACAAAAGCATTTATTAGTATATGCCGGATCAGCTAGTAAACCGCCCACTGAAGAAGCGGCCCAATTATTTGAACAAAAGACCGGGATAAGAGTAGATTTGGTTTTTGGCGGTTCGGGAACCGTTCTATCTCAGATGAAACTGAATAAACAGGGTGATTTGTATTTTCCTGGGTCTTCCGATTTCATGGAAAAAGCCAAAAAGGAAAATTTGGTGTATTCCGAAACGGAAAAGAAAATTGTTTACCTGGTATCAGCAATAAATGTACAGAAGGGTAATCCCAAAGGCATAACCGGATTGCAAGACCTATTAAAACCAGGGATTAAGGTGGCTATTGCCAATCCTGAAACGGTTTGTGTTGGGCTTTATGCAACAGAAATAATTGAAAATGCCCTTTCTCCAGCAGAAATACAAGCCTTCAAAAAGAATCTGCTTAATTACACAGAAAGCTGTGATAAAACAGCAACAGCGATATCACTTAAAACGGTAGACGCAGTTATCGGTTGGAGCGTATTCGAATATTGGGATACCGAAAAGATACAAACTATCCCTCTCCCCAAAGATCAGATCCGGCGTATCGGGTATATTCCCATAGCAATTTCTTCCTTTACCAAAGAAAAGGTGTTAGCTCAAAATTTTATTGATTTTTTGGAATCTGCGGAAGGAAAAGCTATTTTTAAAAAGCACAATTATTTTGCATCGCCGGAAGAAGCCAAAAACTATATCGGAGTAGACAAACCTGTTGGCGGTGAATATAAGTTGCCGGAGGGTTGGATTAAAAGTGAGTCTTAAAAGGATATCCATCTCTTTCTCCATTTTTACTTTCATATTTTATTTGATCCTAATCTTTTCCCTATTCTCTTTCATATCGGGAGATAGATTTCTCAGTATCCTTTTTTCCGAAAGAACCGTGTTTGCAATTAAACTCAGCATAACAGCAGCATCGATCGCTGTTATGCTGTCTTTTTTAATAGCTCTGCCTGCTGCCTATGCCCTGTCTCGATATGAGTTTTGGGGCAAGAAGTATATTGATCTAATTCTAGAGCTGCCAATGATTGTGTCTCCTGCCGCTCTGGGTGCCATTATCCTGTTTCTTTTTAGTACCGGTTGGGGAACCTGGTTTCAAGACCATGTTCAGCAATTTGTCTTTACATTTTATGGTATAATACTAGCTCAGTTTACAACCATACTGGGGGTTACCATTCGAATGATTAAGAATGGCTTTGACGAAATCTCTCCTCGTTTTGAAAATACAGCTCGAACATTGGGAGCCAATCCTTTTCAAGCTTTTTACACGGTATCTTTACCTCTGTGCGGTAAAAGCATATTGTCGGCAGTCATTTTGGCCTGGGCCAAGGCCATAGGTGAATTTGGAGCTACTATTACAGTTGCGGGGACCATGGCTATGCGTACTGAGACCCTGCCAGTAGCCATATATATGCGGCTATCTGTCGCTGATATCGATGGAGCGGTAGTCTTAATCACTATCTTATTAGCTATCGGTCTGATAGTGTTATTTGTGGTGCGGCAGGTCATAGGAGGGAACACCAGTGCTTCGAACTAACGATCTATGCATATCAGCTGGTAATTTTGCTGTTGATAATATTACGTTATCCGTGCCTAATGGCTCTTGTCATGTGCTCCTCGGGGGGACCGGCAATGGCAAAACATTAATTTTAGAAAGCATTGCCGGGTTAAGATCTATTAAGAGCGGACAAATTTGGATTGAAGACTACGATGTAACTAATGAAGCTCCCGAAAACAGGTTGATAAGCTATGTACCCCAAGATCTAGCCTTATTTCCCCACCTAAATGTTGAAAAGAATATTTTTTATTCGCAAAGGTTCAAAAAAACAGGTATCAGGACCAGCCAAGAAATTAATGAATTAATTCAGGATCTACATTTAGAAAATATTCTGCATAGATTAATACTGAATTTGAGCGGAGGAGAACGTCAACGGGTCGCTTTAGCGAGAGCGTTCGCAACCGGCAATAAGGTATTGCTGCTGGATGAACCCTTCTCTGCCCTGCATTATACGATGAAAAGGGCACTATGGGACTTATTATCCGCTATGCAAGAGAAATATCATTTATCAATTCTGCTGGTAACGCACGATCTGGAGGAAGCTTCTTTTTTAGCAGATCATATAAGCGTGCTATGTGAAGGAAAGATCCTGCAGTCAGGCCCCAAAGAGGAGATTTTCTATAATCCTAATAGTATAGAAGTGTCAAAAATAACCGGGCATTATAATTATTTTTCAGCCCAGGTATTAAGTATAACAAGTGAAGATTGTTTAGTTTATTGCAGCGTTTTGAACTGCAGTTTTCACGCTAAAAATCCCGGGATTAAAGCAGGGGACGAAATTGTAATGGCTATAAGGAGCAATGATATAGATATTATCTGTGTAAATAGCAATGAGAATTCCGATGAATACAATAAGGTTTCCTGTCAAATTAAAAAGATATATGATATTAATCATTCCCAACAATTTATCCTAATGCCTGATAAGCAGCCTGGCAGCAGAAATAGTGAGATAATGATAGATATCGCCAAAGTAAGGGGCGTGAGAGGTTTTTATATTGGGCAAAAAGTGATCTCCTTTTTCCCCCATGACTCTATTTTGATTTATAAAGAGTAGTAGTACTAGGCGTGAGAAATATTGTTAAGGGCAGGAATTATTAATATTTTCCGGCATGCCGACATATTTATTAGCTATTTTTATCCAAGGAGGATTTGAGCGTGGACAATAGGAAGAAGTCTTTACTGGCTGTAAGCACCGCTGCTCCTATTGGCGTATTAGGAGGTTTAATCGGTTTAGGAGGGGCTGAATTCCGCCTTCCGGTCTTACTCGCTTTGTTCAAGTATTCGGCCCGTCAGGCGGTTGTTCTTAACCTTGCCATTAGTTTAATAACTGTTGTAGCATCATTGATTTTCAGGCTGCCCAATATAAGAGTGGATGCTTTATTTTCTCTTTTACCGGTAATCCTATCTCTTATTGCAGGATGTATGCTGGGTGCCTATGGTGGAGCGCTTTATTCTAAACAAATCTCGGAGCGTATGCTGGAAAAAATCATTCTTATTCTTCTTGTATTCATCGGCACTTTATTAATTGTAGAAGCCTTTTATCCCTTCTCATCTAATCGAATTATTCATAGTTTTACCATGATATTACTAACTGGGATGCTTATGGGAATAGGCATTGGAACCGTGAGCAGCCTGTTGGGAGTGGCTGGCGGAGAGTTAATCATCCCCACTTTGCTATTGGTTTTTGGCGTCGATATTAAACTAGCCGGTACGGCCAGCCTTATAATTAGTCTGCCTACCATTATAATTGGTCTTACCCGACATATGCTCAACGTGGGCTTTTTTGAGAAGTCGGATATGCAATATTTAATTGTACCCATGGGCATCGGATCTGTTATAGGAGCTTATCTTGGGGGTCTTCTGCTAGGAATTGTCTCCGGGTACTGGTTAAAAATCATATTAGGAATGATATTAATAGCCTCAGCCTTAAAAATATATATGAAAAAAAACAGGTATAGTGCCGAATATGTGTACAACCAGGGGCAGGAGGATTACGCTGCCTCCAAAACCTGCCACGTCTGCAATAATCGAAGCAACCAGGCTTAAGGCAAGGAGTTCCACTCCTGCCCAGCCATATAATACTGATAGATCCACGCAATTATCCTCCATCCAACATCTGTTTTAACAGATCAATTTGCAGATAAAATTCTGGCCAATAATATACCTCCCAAAATAGTCATCCCCATAAATACAATAAATGTTACAATTGCAGAATTAATTGCAATCCGAAATGGCTTTTGCTTTTCGGTATAATGCCGTCTATATTCCTCATAGGTGATTATGAATGCCATAATAGCAGCAATGGGACTAAATATCAGTCCTATAATGAGAAACAGCTTAAATATTTCCATTTTTAACGCTTCTCCCTAAAACATTTGTTCATTTGAGCAGGACCCACCAATATAATCCCAGGAGTATTGCTATCAATAACAGAACTCTTAATAATTTCACATAATGAGTTCTCTTCCTTATCCGATTGGCGGAATCTATTAGTTTCGGTAAATCCTCCAAATCAGTGATTAAAATTTTTGCCAGCCTCCTCGCGACAGGTGAGCTATGCTTAACAAATGATATACCGATGTCCGCTACTTTAAGGGCTATTCCGTCATTGGGTCCATCTCCGATCATGGCAACACAATGACCTCTTTGCTGAAGAAGACGGATAAGGATCCCTTTTTGTGAAGGCAATAATCTGGAAAACACAGAACAATAAGCAGCTTGGCGGGCTATTTCCGATAGTTCCATTCTTTCCATTGTCTTTCCGCTAAGATAGATACTGGCGTCTTTGGTAATTCCGCATTTTCTTGCTATTTGGGCAGCTGTTTCAGCCCGGTCGCCGGTCATGATTACACTCCTTAGGCCTCTGGCGGTTAATTTATCTATGGTTTGGCGAGCTCCAGCCTGCAAAGAATTTTCCAATTGCAGCAAGCCCAGAAACGTATAGTTGTTTAAATTTTGGCCTGGTCTTTCAGACGAATATGCCAAAGCAAGAGCTGTATATCCATCTCTATTAATTGCATCAATTTGGGCAGTGCATAAAAGTCGAAACCGAGAATCTGCTTTTTCGCAGGCCCCGGACTCATTTATAAAACTATTACAAAATTTCAGAATGATTTCCGGATCCCCTTTGGCAAAATAGTATGATTCTCTATTTAGTTCAAAACCACAAGCCATATACCGGTTTTCGGAATCAAAGGGCTGATCATATATTCGTTTTGTTTGTTTTGATAATTCTCTAAGATCTATTCCATTTTTTTGAGCAAAAGTTATTAAACCTTTATCTATTGGGTTGGCCTGATCGATTTTTTCAAGAAATAAAACATCATGACACAGGGCACAGGCCATTTTGATCAAATAGAAGGCCCTGTCATCATGTAGATCGCTGCTGGAGTCAAGCACCCTATCCGCACAATAAATATTTCCGACATCCATTTGACGGGTGGTTAGAACTCCGGTTTTATCGAAACATACCATATCGAGATTATTTATAGTATCAAATATGTTTTGATCATGGATTTGGATTTGCAGGTCCTCTAAACCTTTTGTTTCCTGTACAATTAGCCAGTGCTTAAAAAGACCGTTGTTTTGCAGCAGTATAAAGATCAATGACAGCAACATATAAATACCAATCACTGCCACATAATTATTTGTTTGGATAACGTCAACAACCATAGCCGGTATAAGCAGAGCAACCAGGAAAAGGTATTTCTTCTGAAAGATGTGGAACCCATAAGGCGTATCGTATTCCCATTCCTGCTTCAATATCTGTCCGTATTCAGTTTGTTCCCCGGTCGCAACTACAATGCCTTTAGCTGTGCCTCGGGTTATTCTGCTTCCCTTATATAGAGTGTCGTCAGCCTTTTTAATGACGGGCATAATTTCACCGGTTATATCAAACTCGTCAACTTCCAGCCCGTTCGCCATAAGCAGTCTGAGGTCAGCAGGAACAAATTCTCCCGTCTGCAGGACTACGATGTCATCCTTGCGCAGATTATCCTCATTAACATCTATTAATTTACCGTTTTTGACAATGGTCACAAAATTGCCATTCAAACCATAGCCCCCACCCCAATATCTTACCGTAAAAACATTACGGCTTCCGGTGATCGTTGCTCCAGATTTGAAGTTGCCCTTGCGGTTCGGTATTTATTGATTCATATTCCCTCACACTGGCCAGGTTCACCATCCGTATTAAATATATGATTGTACAAATCTGCTCCATAACTGGTTTGCAACGGCTCGCCCTGCACCATCTTAAAAGTTCGTTGGCCGTCAATCTCCCTCTCAGCCCGAAGGTATAGGGCGTTTTCCATCTTCTGCTCATAGCAGCCATGGGCAAATTGGTATAGATGCGTAACAAAGCAAACCTTAATGCGTTTATCCAATAATGCACGTACTATCTGGCCGGCAATCTCCGAACCTTCTCTCTCGTTGGTTGCTGAAAATGATTCATTAAACAGCAACATGGAATGCGAAGATATTTTATCCACAATATTACTCATTCTCTTGAGTTCTTCATCAAGCTTGCCGCTATTCATGGCCGAGTCCTCTTCCCGTTTAAAGTGACTGAAAAGACTGGAACACACATTGGCACAGTAATAATCAGCCGGTACGAACATCCCGCATTGCATCATCAATTGCGCTTGGCCGATGCTGCGCAAAAATGTCGACTTACCGCCCTGGTTGGCTCCGGTAATTATTAGGAGGCTTTTATCGTCAGCATTCACATCATTGCCTACTACTTCGTGCTCCATGCTTACAGCCAAACAAACATCATATAAACCATTAAAAGAAAGCTTATGTTCACCTAAACCTGCGGGTATAGGAAATGTTACCGACTCCCCTTTTTGAGCAAGTCGTTCGTATAAATTTAAACACCCGATATAAAAGGCCAGCTCGGTCCTCAGCATAGTGAAGAAACTATAAATATGATCATTGGACTGAGCAAGCGCGCTAATCACCAGGTTGATCCCTCGGTCTTTTAATTCGGATAGTGCCCTGGACCCGCTTTCATCCCTCTCGTGGACATAATATGCGTAAACAGTTGGCTTGGCAGTAAAAATTCTTCCCAGCCAGTTTTGCTTTTTTCCCACTGGTCTGCGCAGGGTATAATTGACGCCTTTATTGCCTTCACCCAGTTCTGCACTGATTAAGACGCCATCCCGGAATTTCAATTCAACCAAATGCTTTTGTATAAGAGTGAAATATTCTTCACTCAGTTCTTGCTGGAGCATTGCCAATAATGCTGTCATGCCCTCTGACTCGAATTTTTCCAGATGTCCATCAGCTATTGCCCTCATTTTTTTCAGTATACCCACATACATTTGCAGCACTTCAATCAAGCTGTATAAGCTAGGCCGCCCAAAAAAGCCCCAATATCCCTTTTTCTTTTTTTCAATTGCTTCCACTGCCAGCCCATATATATCTCTAATTATGGCCGAATTTCTAATACTATCCTTCAGAATGTTCTGGCGATATATGATTATATCCAGATCGGTTATCCCAGACAAAACCGCTTTCGCTGCCACTTGAAACAAAACCTCATCACCCAGCGCCATAGCATTGAACAAAGTTTTTAATTCGAGATCTTGTATTAATGCCGGGGCGCTGACCGGCAAATCGCGATTCAGTTCAAAATCATGATCTCTATACATGAGAAATGCCTTCATAATGTAATTCGCTCCCTGATGCATGCAAATGTCAGGCGGTATTTTTCCGCGATTGACATTGCATATGCCAGTCCGTCGGCGGGTTTTCTAACAACTTTATAAGTTCGCAAGGCCGGATTATCAGGAATTACTGTACTGACCATGCTTACAGTTTCGCGGCTAAAAGTTGCCAGTTCATCGAGGAAGGTTACCCAAACCCCCAGCGAACCTAGTTCTATGATTTTTGCCATTATCCGTTGGCTCAGACAAATAGCGTCTTGTAAAGTGGTTGAAGTGAAAATCTCATTCATGAGGATAATACTGTTGGAGGTGGCCTGGTTTAGAATATGGTTGATTCTTAGCAATTCATCCTGCAGTTTCCCATTAAGACTTTGGATGGTTTCTTCCTTTTCAAAATGGGTAAATATCTGATCAAATAGAAACAGGTGTGCTTCCCGGCCGGGAACCGGGCAGCCTAAACTAGCCAGATAATGCAATTGTCCGAAAGTACGGGCGAAAGTGGTTTTGCCCCCCTGGTTGGGACCGGATATCACCAATATCCGCTCCTCACCTTGCAAGAAAAAGTCATTGCAGATGATTTCTGATTTTTCCTTGATCAGCTTATTAGCCAGGGCTAAATCGAAGCCTTCATAATCGTAAATATCCTGGCTGGTATTTGAGAGCTGAGGGTAACAAAATTTCAGCCCCTTCTTTTTGAATTTTGCGGTAAATTCAAGCCAGGCTACATAAAATTGAATTCCCCGATCAAAAGCGGCTATGCTTTCATCCAAATAATTACCATGTTTAACCGAAAACTCTTCGAGATTAAAGAATATATCAGGAAACAATTTAGCCACTAAATCCAGTACTGCCGCTTCAACATGGTTCATATCCACAGAATCGGAATATTTGGCGGCGTAATCTCTTCCCGTTCCTTGTTTAAACCTGTGAAATGTTTTCTCTACCTCAGCACTGTAATCACTTTCATATTCATATTTACGAACCTTAATACAGTTATCCTTAATTTGCAGGCAATATTTTATGGTCGACAAATCAATTATAAGTTTTTTAGTTTCAGCCAAAAGTGAGAGAAATTTTTCAGATTCAACATATTTGGTTGCATGTTCATGGAAAGACAATAATCCACGGGATTTAACATTTGCAGAGGATAAATCATTAACCAAGCCAACAACGGCGTCACCATAAATTTCGACGGCATCCAAAAACCATCTGTCCTTCTGTTTTTGGTAACGAAGTCTGTCCGCCTGGGCAAGATATCTCCGCATTTCGTGCATCTTTTGCGCAAATGAATTTATATACTCAAACACTATTCCATTTTCAAGATCCTGCATTATTTCATGACGATAGTGGATCCCATCTATATCATGCAAAGCTGTATAAAAAAAGGGTTTTAAATTATACTCCTGTTTACCAGAAGTTATTGCATCAACAATCTGATCAAGATTCAAATCCCCAAAAAATAGCGGAGCTTCAGATATTTCATTTTCCATGGGCTGTTCACTTGTCTCAAATAATATGCTATTAAAATTCATTAAAAAATACCTCCTGAACCATGGGTTATATTGCCTGTACAAAACTACCGAGTGACAAATATCTATGTCGCAACAGTTATTCAGCTTCTCGGCTTAGTATTTGTAACCGCCAATTTGCTTCTGAGGCTGCGAACTCGAGCATTGCCCGGGTGTTATTGCTAAACATTGCGCTATTGCAAGAAATAAAGCAGCAACCTTAATCCCTAAAATATGCTCCACCATCGGCAGAACAATCATACTGCCACCCCAACCCGGCAATATAGTGATGATGGCAGCCAGAATATTTACAGCCAAACTTTTTAAACGCTGCCAGTTATATAATATAGGTAAACACATTCGACGCTTATCCTCCCCATTAAGTCTCATCAAAAGAAACAGCCCCTATCGTTTGATAGGAGCTATAAGCTAAACAGCGTTTGAGCCCTGAATAGGGCTGCGGGTGAGCACCATCACCCTAATATTATTTATTAAACCTAATTAATTATATTAAATTAACCTGCTAATTACAAGGGTTAGCCCCAAGTAAGATATCCGAATTCTCTCGTGGCTTAGGCAATTAAACGGAACTCATGCGCTATCTTTTCAATCTCTTGAATTGCGGCTTCAGCCACATCAATAGGGATATGTGGTTTAATCTCATTAATTTTCTTGGCTCTTTCTTCAGCCGATACTTGCCCTTCTTTTTCGGTAACATATAAAGCTGTAGCTAATCTCTCCAGCTCAGCAACCCCCAACCCAGCAAAGTGACGAGCAATATATTCAATTTGTTTTTGGTATGCTGCGGCTGTTTTAGGATATCTTTCAATAAGGGCTTTACCAGAAGCCGTTGAACGATATGAAGGGCCATAAGGAAAGCGACTGGTTAACTCAATCAGCAGATTGCCTCTCATTTCGCCTAAATTGTCTCTAAGTTCAAAAGAAAACGGCCCATGTTTATATAAAATGAAATCAAAGTCCGAAGGCACATTAAGCATAGTCTGTAGAAAATATACGCTCTTTTGAATATGGGTTTCTCCACACCAACTACCAGAATTTTTCATGGATTCAATTAGGGACAACACAACTACTTGTTTTTTAATATCTTCCATACTATTCCTCCTTTTCAACCATGCTTAACATATGCTCTAAATTCTTTCCGAGCCACGCCTGGCCATCTTTCAACAAGTCAGGCCGAATAAATACATAATCAAATGATGCTACAGGTAACCGTTGCAGGGTTTCAGATAATACATAGGATGACGTTATCCTTCCGTTATTTCTTAAAACAGGAAAGTCAGAAATATTTCCACTTTGAGAATACGAATCTCTTCGAATATTTTCAAAACCGAAAGTTTTTTCGGCTTCATTAAAGATTACTTTACCTATGTGAGGATTATGGCATTTCAGGTACAACTTCATCTGGATACTGTTTGTCCAGCCGTTCTTCCAATGTATCCTCATGAAATATCTTTTTTATTAACCGTGAAAGCTTCTATTTCATCTTAAAAGTCAATTTGAAATATCGAATTCAATATTCCTTAGATGATCATTTCAAATGCCCTAATCCCATTATATCCACATTTTAGGCAACCATTTGTTTTTCGAGTTCATCTTAAATTCATCTAAGTTTATCTTAAGTTTATCTAAGACGTTTAAGATTACCGGATTTTTAAAACCCAAATCGGATTACGCGAAGTTCCATTGTTCTGAATAGTGCCCTCTTTTTTTGACATTCCATATAAAAGGTTTCTGACCTTATTCCTCTTTTGTTGTTGATCCAGTGCCGAAGATAATTTATCCAGCAACAAATCGTCAATATCCTTTCGACTGGCAGTTTTATATTTTTTAAGATATGAGATAATCAAATCTTTATAGTACTCATCATCAAATGCTCTATTCTTAATGTAATCCGATTTACTATCAGTAAGGGAAGCAATTGGCGCAGATACATATATTTTAGATTGTCGGCCCTCAATTAGTCCTTGAGCCCGAAGTCTTTTAACATCCTCCAGAGCTAATGGAATCCCCTTTTGTACCTTATCAATATCCATTACCGTCTTCAGATCCAGATCGGGCCTTTTAATAAGCAAGCGGGTATAGTTTTCATTAATGATTTTGCCTAAAATCCTCACCTTAACCCGATTCGCTTCATCCAGATCATAGTCCGGCAAGGGAAAATATCTTTGGCGCTGCAGGTTAAACATCTTTTTTATGCCGCTGCCAATAATATCAATCATATTCAAATTTACCATCGCATTGGCCAAAAAGGGGTTGCGATATTTCTCCGGAGGTGCATCGGTGGCAATCACATTCTCCACTGATCCAGGGAGGAACTTGCCCAGGTTAGTAAAAAGCAATTCATCCGATTTTTCAATGACATTGATCCTGCCTCTCAGTTCATAATCCTGATGGGCAATACAGTTATGCAAAGTTTCACGTATTAGATACGGCTCGTATTGCTTAATTTCAGTAGGAAATAGCGAATTTGATGGTGTGGTGTTTTTCCAGTTAACTGCTGTCACACGAATTCCGCTAATATCGGCTTTCCACGGCATCCCCTTCATAACCCTGTTCAGCTGTTTGGGTATCTTTTTTGAAATTATGGCGACGATTGGGCGACGACTTAATATCATGAATTCAGGGTATTATAAGCGTTTTTTTGTTCACCGTTAGCTAACTTCAAAACTGATGCCCACTGCTCGGATCCATCACCCCAACAATTTATCCAATGCCTTGGCAAAGCTTTTAGTGGAAGTATCAATCACCGTATCATACTCCATGTCATGTAATTGTCCAAAGACCTGTTCAAATATTGCATCCAGATCCTTTTCCATAATATTGATATTTTTATTAAAGAAATACCGGTTACAATCAGCGTTCTGTAATACCGCCTGCCATAAGGTACTGCACTCATCCTCTAATTCCATTAAAATCAAGCCCATCGTGCCGTCCAATTCCTCAATTCTTTCATGCGCATCAACATAGATGCTGTCACTATGGGAGGCAGGCTCCATCCACGCGCAGTATGGTAATGTTCCAGGGCTTCATCATAAATTTCGCAGGCGGTATTAATCAAGGAATAACAATGCCATGTATCCAATAACTCGCCGGTTATCATTTTCGTAGCTTCTATTAAATCATCAATATTCTTGAGATCATAAGGTTTACTACGGTGTTTCATCCCCAGCGCCGTATTTACAGCTTCGATTAGTTCTCGATCGCCTTTTCCTATAAACTCCATTAACAATCTTCCTCCATTGTTTTCCAGAAGTTTTTACAACCAAATTGCAATTGATCTAAATTTACGTTAATAAAGTGTAACACCCGCCTAGCGCGTAAACAATCACGCTTGGCGCGTCTTTAGTTACATAAGCGTCACATAAAACACATCGATAAAATCGAGCTTTACCGGCCTATTGAGATAATTTTTACTAGTTCAATTACATAACCGTAACATAAGATTTATCAACCGTGAAGGTACAACATAATCAGAAAATATTTAAGCCCCTCAAACCCTGGAGGAGCGTTGCATTCACTAAAACACTAAACTGGCCAAAACTCCGTATCGAACCACTTTTTAATTCTCTCTATATCATTTTTTGTATTTACATCATTCTGGTTTTCATAAAATATCCAGGCAGTTCTTATAATCTTACGTTCTACGCCAGCTTCCTTCATCCATAAAAGAAAATCCGTTACACGAATAACCCGAATACCATCATCTTCACGAATATTAACATGCTCGTCCAATATTCCCTGAAGTTTGCTTTCATCCGAAAGAAAATAGTTTATTCCCATCGCATTAGCAAATGCGATAGAAACTATCTCCCCCCAATTTTTATGTCCTGCTATCGATTCGTCTATGTTTTGATAGAGAAGATCTTGCGTATCAACATAAACTTCAGCCACTTCTGGCTTTTCGTCATATATGTAATTTAGGTTAACTACAGCAGCCTGTCCGTTTTGAATAAGTTTGTCTAGCTGTTGTTTTACAAGCGGTGGATCAAGAACTTCATTTTGATATATATGTTCATGTATATAAACCATATCGGCAAATTGAGGAAGATAATCTTCAAGGATCTTATATTTTCCCAATTTCCCCAATTTCATAGTAAAGTCAGCATCAATCATCACTTTATCTAGCCTTGTACTCATTAATATTCACGCCCATATTATTACATTTTTGGTTACTCTTTTATTCATTCTCCAGCAACTCGAGTAAATCCTCTTCACTTAGACGTGTATTTTCAACATTTATACCGAAATCCGAAGGTTGTTTCCTAACAATAGATAACAGATATTTTAGTTTATCAGATGATATCAGCTTTTCTTCATAGGCTGTCATGGCTTTATCAACCAAACCGTTAAACTTTATTGCTTTGGTTCGGAGGTTCTGTTCTTCACCAGTCTGCAGTCTTTTTTGCAACATTCTAATCGGCGACTTTTCGCCCCTATCTTGTATTCTAAGCAATTCAAGACACCGTTTTGGATCAATGTATTGAACTTCGTATAATCTACGGACTATAGTTTTATATGGCATCCCAAACTTGCTCATTAATTTGACGATTATATCTAATGAGACCTCATCCCCAGCTTTGACTCTTCTATACTTAAGTTCATTTCTTAAAATATCTTCGGGAACCATTAAAAGAGCAGCAAATCTGTTGGCCTTAATTTCCCGTTCCTCCAAATCAACACCTGATACCGGATCCAACATATTATTGTCTAGTATTTCTCCGTTGTTAAGTACTTCGTCATCATACCAAATATGGTATAGTTCATGGGCCGCAGCAAAAAGTTGTTTCTCATAAGGAACGTATGAATTGATAAATGAAAAGGTTTTCCCTTCTTTACGGCATACAAAGCCACATATTTCATCATCTTCGATTGGATATTGAATAAATGTTGAGCTATCAGCCAGGATATTTAATACATCTTCTTTAAGAAGGCCCGAACTCTTGCAAAGGGACGCAAGTTTCTCCCGGGCCTTCTGTTCTAGATCCTGAGAAATTTCGGGGCTTAGATCAAGATATTGAACATCAATTGGCGATTTACGCGACATAAAATCAACCTCTCATTACTTAGCCAGTAGTCGATCTAAAGCTATCATTTCATCCATAACATGATTAAGAAATCTGAAATCATCACTAGTATTCGGATTCTTGGCTCGCCCCATCATTAAAAAAATAGGTTCGGACCTTTTCTCAGCACTCATACTTTGCATTAAACTGTCTACGGATATATCCATAACATCAGCAATCTTTTTGATCTCTATTAAGCTTATCGCTTTTTTCCCATGAATGATCTTTCCCATAACTTGTTTTGAAATTCCAATTCTCTCAGCCATGTCAGTCTGAGTCATACCATTGGTTACAAGGAAGTTCTCAATCTTAATTCCTATTTCCGTAAACAAGTTAGCCATTTGGGTTCGCCCCTTTCTATCTTAGACTTATATGTTAGGACAATTATGGCCATCTGTCAACAAAATGTTTACTCAGCGTTTTCGTTTATATAGTGAATTATGCCCACAATTCAGTGTTATCATACTGTTCATGGCTTCGCAGCACTCTCCTTATTATGGTACATTATATGCGCAGTAAATATAATGTTTACTATTATATTAAAATTAGGTGGTCATTAAAAGATCAATCGCTTGGTAATCTAATTTATCTAAGTTCATCTTAGTCAGCAATAAAGTATAAGTTCACGCTATACGTGATGTTACATCACGCGCGCGTGATAGCGCGTGATAAAAGCGTTGAAGAACCATTAAGACGCATGAATACGCGCCAGGTGTGTAAGTAATCACGCTTGGCGCGTATTTTCAAATACTAGTTTGCTTTTGCAAACCCACTGGTTACAAAAACTATGTTTCCTTTGGTGCGCAGTTTCTTTGCATTTTCAGCAGATATGGCCTTGCCCTTCTGTACCTTGTCCAGATCCATTATCGTTTTAAGATCCAAGTCAGAACGATTTATCAGCAATCATGTGTAGTTTTTATTTATAATTTTGCCTAGGATTCTTACCTTAACCCGTTCTGGCTCATTTAGTTCATAATCAGGCAAGGGAAAGAACAGCTCCCTTGTATAGCTTCACCCGATCATGAATGAAAGTTTCATAGTGCATTTCAGCGTTCTCTTAAATCAACCCAGAGATGAACCAAGTCGAACATTTTAGGTTTGAGATTTTTTCGGCTTAATTGTTGTATATATTGGTGCACATTGGTTTTTATAGACTTAAGCTTAATAGGTGGGTTGTCGGAACAATGTTTTTTCTGATTGATATTAACTTCGTCTAATATTTCCTTATGGGACATACTAATAATATATCCTATCATCATGCCCGAAAAAGCCCTTTTACCATATTCATGTGTCGTGCAATCAAAACGTTTAATTCCATTGACTACATAATTCTCATTAAGAATCCAACTTGCACTCGTTGGAGATCCCAAACGCTTACATTCAACATGTAACGATATTTCGTGCTCATCGGAGCTGACTGCAAAAGGATTACTGAGTTTGCATGTAAAATCAGGGCGATATCTAACCTGGCCACCCTTCAATTCGCTATCAGTTACTGGTTGAATTGGTTTTTCCCAGTCTGGTGTCCGGATTTCATAATTATTTTTTTTACTTTCTTCAAAACAAACCTCGTTCAGAATAATACAAAGTCGTTCTGAAATCATGTCCTCGTTGGTTGTGTCAGCTTTTCCATTCGAAAGCCTTTGTAAGGCAATTATAAATATACCAATATAAAGGTTTTTATGTTTTTGCCATAAGTTGGAGAATGAAGGAAGAGAATGTCGTGCCATCAATCCCACCCTCCGTTTTCAGAGCTGGATTCAACCATTCGTCTGCACAAAGTCGCATCCGCATCTTCCCTGGCAAGACTGCGAGTCCAAAAACGCCTTTCATTGCGTTTTATTACAATAACGGCATTATCTGAGACAACATTAACAACACCATCCACAAGGATTTGGGATGTTGCGATTGGTTGTGGAAGGCCGCTTCCAATTTGCTCCAAAATATACTGCCAAGAATCCTTTTTAGGTTTTAGATTCCATTGATCTGTAGTATCAGCTGGATAAAACTCAATAGCCAACATATTACCATGGGCTCCAACATGAACTTCGGCTCTGATCTCCGCCCCATCACCAAGGTATGTATTCCAGCGTTGAGCAAAAATATGTACGTATTTTTCAATCCATGACAGGTCGTTGTCCCACACCGCAGGCATAGTCCCTATACTATTGAGCGGCTTGTAGAAAAACGGAAGTGTTACGTCACAACAATCCCGGATTAAATCTTTTTGTTCCTCATTCAAACCGTAGAGCTCAAATACCGCCTCGTCCAGTTCTTTCTCCCATATTCGTCGTTGATTCTCGATCTCTGCTTCAGATACACCATCCGGATACAGTAACTCCTGCTTTTGCGGGTGATAATTGCGGAGTCTGTCGACAATAGTTATGATTTTTTTGGTTGAGAGATTATGGATATCAAACACCACCGGCAATCGAAGTAATTCATCATCCAAATGTATTTCATGATGCCAAAGCCCCCAGTTAGATGATGTTAAGAAAAAATAATACCGGGAAAAAGAAGACCAAAGAATTCCAAGAAGCGTTTTATATTGCCATTCTTCTTGAGATAGCAGTTTTATTCCATTTATGGCATTTGTAAAGCAAAAACTTTGCTTCTCATATCTTGCAATTATTTGACCTTTAGGTTCGTTTTTTTCATCAATTCCTCTCCGGATCAAAACTCTTGGGCCAAAATAGACATCTGTTTTTCCCAAACGGTAAACCATTTTAGGGAGTACTTGAAAATTAAGTTCATCCACGCTTACATATCTTTGAAATGACTGAATATTGAGTACATGCTTTGTTGATAAATCTACAGTAGAGTACTTATCGGGTGCGGGTGAAATCCCTTGCCCCGACTTTTCCCTATCAACAAAGTCGATTAATTTATTTTTTGATTGTAATTGTTTTATAAAGCTAATATCTGCAAATCTTCCAAACCAGTATCCTTTCCATAATTCACTCGACGTCAGTTGTTCATCTCGCAGCATATGAATATCATATTTGGATAGAAGCACCGCCTGTGTTTCTTTTAAAGCTATAACTTGTTTGGCCGACCAATACTTAACCGGAAAATTACTCTGTTTATCCTTAATGTAGCAAATTATTACAAAGGGAGAAACTGCTCCCTTAAAGAAAAACTTTCTTACATGAGTAAAGTTAAACACTTCTGTAAGTCTAATCTTATCCATCCAATGTTCACGAAACTCCCGAGTTGTGTTGCTGTGTTTGAACAGCACACCGGCAGAAACTAACACAGCCGCCTTTCCGCCATCTTTTAGAAAATCGAGAGATCGCCAGAGGAAAGCTTGAGAAGGCTCCTTGTCACCGATTGGTTTTTTATTCACTCTACACCATTCAAGCATCATTTTTTCACGAGATTTTGTTATATCATCCGCGTTTTTCCCCGGGGCTCCCCAGGGCGGATTGCTTATAATCATATCCGCACAATGTTGACCAAAACGCGTATTCCATATTGGATTCGATTCTATCGCTGCGGTATCGAAGGCATTTCCCACCCAAATAGAATTAAAGTGGTTTTTTGACTTGCCTTCTGAGGCTAAAAGGTTTGGCAATTTGTTGCCCTGCTTGATTTGCTCTGTAATTGCTGGTGGATCAAGATAATGAAGTAATGCCAGATATAGGCTAAACGCTGTGATTCTCGCCGCTTCCTCATTCACCTCAATACCCGCTATCTGTCTTTTTAGAATTTGTTTAAGTTCATCAAACCCTGGTCGCTTTTGATTTTTATGCCACACATAGCGTACAATCCGTCTGAAAGATTCAACCAGGAATATTCCGGAACCGCAAGCAGGATCAAGTACACGGGGATTAGTTTTTAGTTCCTCGGCAGTCAATAAACGAGAAAGTACCAATTCCGCCAGTACTGATGGAGTATAATAAGCACCATCTTGCCTTGCTTTATATTTCTTTTTCTCATCATCGGTGGATGGATCATAGAATTCCTCATAAATTGAACTAATGAGATCAAGGGGAACAATATCAAAGCGATAAGAATAAAAAAAGAGTTGCTTTTGAACTCCCACATCACCGTATAGGAGATCTTGAATTAATGTTAAATGCTCTTGTGTTACTATATATTCCTCTTCATTTACATCAGGAAACATATCTCCGTTGAAGTCCCTAGCCAGAGCCTCAAATAAAGCATACGTAAATGTTTTGTTCTCAAGTACCCGGGGGTAAAAGGCTTGGCATTCTGAAAAGTCAAATCCGGTACGCGAGGATTGATTATCGAGTAGTGTCATCCACCCAGAATTCCGGCTGGCAATTTTCAGAAAATATTCCTTCGTCAGAATTCCTCGATCTTCAAGATAGCGAATAAAAATTGAACGGCCGATCAAGGCGTGGGCAAACTTCAATTTCTGACCCAAAAGACCGGCTTGAATCAACTCGCTTCGGACCGTTTTTAAATCACGTATTAGAGCTTTGTCTGCTCGATTATTCACATCGCCAAATCTGCTATCTTCGAATACTTTCCCTGATTCAATATTATCACGATGGAAATGTTGAAGTTCCTGTCCGATTTTTCCAATATTATTGAGAGTTTCCAGTGTTTTGTATCGCCGCTGTTCTTCGCAATCATTTTCACAAACTTCAGACAAATCAATAGGTTTCTGTGCCAGATCAAGAACGTATATTTCACCGCACGAAGCCAAAAACAGCAGTCTTGGTCGCCCAAGACACCAGATACGATTGAAAGTCTGTTCTTTTTCTAGATAATCAGAACCACACTCAGCAAATACGGCAATTGGGTTGTTTTCTATAAAAAATACTTTTTCAGCGCCTGCCCGTTTTGCTGCAGCCAACCATTCGCCCTTTTCCAACCAGTCATCTAGCCTTAAACTAGAAGTTGGCTCATCAGAGGCCGTCAATAATGATCCACTCTGGAAATCCAATTCCTTATAGAGAGTATCCAATGCCCTGCTCACGATATCCCTCCATTTTGCATTGTCCTGTCACCATCGAAACCATTAACGACAACCACTCCCTATACCGACGAAATAGTACTAACAATGCTATATTCTCATATTCGTAAGTTTTTCTTGTTTCCCTCACCTATGGAAGGTATTCGATTATCCTAGTAAAATAAGTTCCTATTTTTATTATTATTTTACCGTACATTTGTTCGCCAGTCCATGCTGATCAATATTTTTTAAGCTCTTCATCAATGTGGTCAATACATGTATTATACTTTATAAATAATGCATAGATCGCATTTTCCAGGGGGCTAACATGAATAATTGCCCATAATCCCCCACTCGCCAATTCAAATTATCCTATCTCCAATGCCTCCAGATCAATACCATCTAAAAGCTCTTTCAACTTCTTCATTTCCTCGTTATTCAAGGTAATGCCCTTACCCATTTTTTCATGCTCCGGCCCCCAGTCGCGGATGTCAATCTTGTGCTTCCTATCGTTCCAGCTCACCAGATTAATTTCCTTTTGCCAGCCCTTAGAGCCTTCGGAGAGAACGCCCAGGGTTTTGGTAATTTCAAATTTGAGATCAGCCATAGTATCCTCCTTTGCATTGAATAATTATATTCCTCTATTTAATCCATCTAAATGATTTGTATGTTTAATCTAAATAATACCTGTAAGGAACCCCCCTACCCCAAAAATACCTTTTCATTATGCCATTGAATAAATTGAGCAGACGGTCTGTCTAAAGCTTTTTCTGGAATCTCCACCAGCTTTCGTCCGTGGAAACTATAATACTCCCGACCGTTGCCATAATCCTCCTTGATCCTTTTGCTCACCGCTATATGGAGGTCTTCGGAAATGGTAACATATCCTCGATCAAAGAGGGTATGCAGATCCTGTCTTAACAATAAGCCATTATTAGAGAGGTGCGGCCCTTCCTGAGAATAAGGCTGAATATGAGCAGCCTCCAGAACTGGCAACGTCCTTTCCCCTGAAATAGCACAGCGCCGGTGGTAAGCCTCAGTGACTACTACTCTGAATGCTCCTTGTCCTAGTCGCGGATACGTGATTTGTTCGGAACCATAACGACCAGCACTTTCTAAAAATCCAGTGTCTGAATCAAAGCCAGTGATTCGAATTTGCTTTAGTCTTTCCTCGACCTGTTGGATTAACCTTTGGCCAGAAAACGAATTAGTATCATAGGATTTTCCTTTAACTATATTGGGTTTCCAATCCTGAGGAACAGGTATCCAGTCGGGACGTTTAAAGAAAAATGGTTCGGTCAAAATTATGCAACCAATAATAGGATCGGGTTCTGTTTTAGAAGTGCTTTTACGGTATCTATGGATTGCTTGTACCAAACTGAAATAATCAGCCATCCCGTTTTTATCGCCAAATGCCTCCCATGCCAAGGAAACCGGCAAGAAGGAGTGGCGGACAAAAAAACCTCCGCCAACAACATAATCCAGCGGACTGTGTAATTTAAATAAGAACATGTCATTGGGCTCTAATGCCCTAAAAACTTGTTTTCCACCCGGCTGCCAGAAGTTCACTTCATCTGGCCGATTTTCTTCCAGATAATTGTACCAGCTGCCATCTGTGACCCCGATATATACCTTCATTTATCTATTGCCCTCGATTATTTTCACTTCTTCTATCTCATGCATTTTGGCCATAGCAATACTAACCGGGTGCTTAGGATCGCTGATTTCCAGGTAGACTTTTTCAATCGCTTCTAGGGCTTTTTCGGTTTCGCCTTTTTCCATAAGAGGCCTTATATTCGGGACATTTTCAAGATAGCAAAGCACATTAGCGCCAACAGAGGCAACTTCATCTTGGAGGTAAAGTTCATAGATTAGGGCATATAGAAGTTTAATAAAGAAAGCAAAGCTAGGATTTCTATCATTATCAGTATCACACAATAAAGAAAGAATCGGTGATAGGTTCCGAAGGGGTATCAGATCAAATTTCTCTGGAACAGGTATTTCTTCTACCATATTCTTAGAAAAATTTATACCCCCATCTATACCTGATGTACTAAAGGACTCCTTTAAATAAAATGATATTAAGGAAGAATTGAGAATAGCAGTCAGGGTATCCCCAATACCTTTATTCTTAAAATTTTTAATCATAATAGTTGATTTTCCAGCTAGATACTCACCTTTATAATCATAGTAGCATTCAAAATATCTCATCCCTGTTATAATAATTTTCTCACACGATTGTTGTTCAAATCTTCTTGGTAAGGTCTCTTTTAATTGATTTTTTTTTACTATAGGATAATCATACTTTGTTTTTAAATATGAGGTTTTCTTACGACCCCATAGGGATTTAAAAGAATCGATAGTTCCAGTATTAATCAACTTTAGAGAATTGCTCACATTCTTGCCTTCTTCTAATATGTTAATCAACACATAAGCCTCGGCTGTTGAAAAGGGATTCTCAACATCTGAATATTCTGCCACTTTATATTTTTGTTCTTTTAACCGATTTAACAATTTAATATAAGGTGAGAGTAGGTTTCCCCAGTTTTCTTCCTTTAGTAGGCTAATGGGCATTGTAGATAGAATACTTACTTGCCAATCTCGAGTATATTCATATACTCTTAAATCCTTATTATGGCGATTTCTGATAAATGAAGATATTACTGGAGTATTTCCTGCTTCAAATACTTTTATTTTTGAACAATTACACAGCAATACTAAGTGGTTTCTAAAATATTTCCGCAACTCTTTACCATAAGGTGCTGATAGCCATTTGTTTGGAGTAATATAAATGCCATAACCTTTGGGGGACAACAGTCTGAAGGCTTTCTCGTAAAAAGCAATATAGTAATCCCAATTACCTCTTGTTGTTTCATAATTGCTACAAATTAGTTCTCTTAAATTTGGATAAAGTTTAACCATGGCCTCTGAATCTATGTAAGGTGGATTACCTATAACCACATCAAAACCGTCTCTTAAGCCAAACATCCATTCTGAATCAAAGAAAGGTGCCGAAGCATTCTGTTCATAGGGATCAAAATCGGCTATCTGTTGGGCAACGCTGTTACCCCAACCCTCACTTATTAAAAGCTTAGCAATATCTTGCCGTAGAGTTTTATCTTGTTGCTGGCATAATAATTTTTCCTTTCTGTTTTTGGCATTGAAGTACTGGTGGCGTAGTTGCTTTACTTTATTTTCAAGACTATCTATTTCAGGGTTCTTAAAAGATAACTGTTCAGGATTTTCTAGCTCTATAAGAGTATTCGCTGATACAAACTTGGTTTCCAAGTTTGGCAAAGATCGAATACCGAGATTTTCTTTGCTAGGTTGTTTCTTCTGGTCGATGATGAGCGAAATGAAAAAGCGTAGCTTGGCGATCTGTACTGCGATGGGCTGTATATCGACGCCATAAATGCAGTTTTCAATCAAGTATAATTTTCGTCCATAATCCAGTTCGTTGCTGGTAAATGCGTCTTCAATATCTTCTATGGTATGTTGTCTAATATTGGGATCGTCAATGTTGTTGGCTTTTGCTTTTTGTCGCTCTTTCCACCTTTCATTGTGGGGATCAAGCTTATGCAAAACATGTACCAGTTTGTGCAGAACCCCCATTGGGAAAGCCCCAGAACCACAGGCTGGATCTAGTATTTTACAGTTATCAATAGCTTGAATCAATACTTTAGTCTCTTGTTCATTGAAGGAAATTTCGGTCTCATTATAACCGAGCAAATCTCTTAACTGCCTCTCAATATCCTTACACCCTGCTTCTTCAAGCTTCTGTTGAAGATACGCCAAAAGGGATTCATCTACCATATAATTTACTATCTCACGCGGGGTATAGAAGGAACCAGTCTGTTTGCGGGCAGTGGTCTGAGTCTCAGGGTTATAGCTAGCCAAGAGGTTTTCAAATACTTTACCCAGCAGTTCGGGATCCAGTGCGATTTCTTCTTCCAACGGAGTATTTTCAGTAACAGTAAATTTATAACTATCAAGGAGTTTAACAAGCCCTTTTACTTTATATGTTTTATTTCTTGTGCCATATATATCATTTAAATCAACTTCCTGTTCATCGCCGAAAAACAGGGAGTCCGCAATAATTGCCTGCTTTTTCGGATTACGTGAAAATCCATCCACATATTGAACCTTTCCATTATCATCGGGTTTGTCCAGACAATCAAATAAGCCGCCATTTAAGAAAGGAATTTCTTTAAACATATCCAAAATTTCGGATTCATTGAGGGAAAACTTATCCGCATAACGAAACAGGTTTTTTACTCCGTACTCATTTTTATTGGTAGTAAAACTGCCATCTTTGACAAATGCTCGTTCATTCATCTTTTGATTAAGGGTGCCAAAGAAAAGGTTTTGTAGAATCGCCTGGTAATAAGAATGTGATTTGCCATTTTTCTTGAAGTCCTTAAGAATCTTTTTTAATGTATTTTCGTTGAAGAGCTGATCAGGAACCATGCCTTTTTCTTTTATAAACCATATAAATATTACCCTGGTAATGAGCCGTATCAGACTTGTAGCATTGCGAATGTCTCCGTTTTTTTCTATATCATCCGGGTACTTTACCTTATCCATAGCCCAGAAATACCAGTTGGCCAGCTCTAGATAAAATCTTTTGTTCAGTTCCTTAGTATCAAGACATTTTGACCAGGCATCGTGAAGCATAACAAAGCTACTAAAGTTATATTTATGATGCAGTTCCTTAAAGGACAGGTCAACCAGGATTTCAATATGTGCCCGGTGTGGGTTACTAACCCAAATGTCCTTGATGAGGGTCACTTTCTCCAATACGTCCTTGTTCTCATCCCGTTTGTGCAGCCTGCGGTTTATCACCGCTATGGTGATAGTCGTCTTATGTTTGAACAATATCATTACCGGCATGGGAAATAGCTTGTTGACTTCGCGGGTTATCTGGGCGAGCTGGCCGCGAGTATAGGAGAACCCGGTTAGTTCAATAGCAAAAAATACATAGCTTTCCATTATAGCGTTGTCATATTTTTCAGTATCAAAAATATCTAACTGCAAATGCATCTCTGCTTCCGATAATTGAAATAGGAGCTCTACCTGGCTCCATTCATCTGTCATAGCTTTAATGGGGCTAAATGAAAGGTTGTTCTGAATATACATTTCAGAAAAGCCTTTAAAATTATTATCTTCCAGGCGAGCCCGGCGGCTGGTATTGTATCCCAGTTCCTCGAACAGGTTCAGACCAGCATCGTATACGCTATCCTCACCAAACTTTGACAAAGCTGCTTCTATCCTATGACGTATCTCCACTATTTACACCTCCCGTAGATTGATCAACAATTCTTATTGGATTATAAGCCAGGTTACCAGTTCAAAGGTTTCCGCAGATTCAGGTTGGGCCTCCTTGGAAACCAGTATGCCGCCTCTGCCGGATTGAAGCTGGCTTAAGTTGCGTCGCTTGAACGTCTTGATTAGTTCAATAACAGCTTGTTTCAGGATTTTATTATATTTATCCATGCTAGTACCCCCAGCAGTTTCGTCGTCAAATAGGGTGGAGAGCACATCGTAGGGATACGCCCTTCCTGCACATAGAAGCCGGTAAACCTCCAGGATTTGCTTAGCGTGGGTATAGTTGAAACGAAGCTGACCATCGTTTTGTATATAGATTAGAAAATAAGGCTGTAGTGGATTTACAGATTCATTTTCCCGTTTGTCTGCATTTTGTTTTAAGCAGAATATTATCCCTGGTTTCATTATGGCAGTAGTTTTGGTGTCAATTCGGGAATAATCACCCATATGGGCGTGATCCCCAGACGGCGAAGGAACATTGGCATACAGACCCAGGGGAGCATCCCGCAGTAGTCTTTCGTTCTCTTTAATGAAATTTAACAGTTCAACCCGGAAATCGTCTAATGTAAACTCGCTCAGCGATATATTATCATCCATTTCCTCCAGATCCAGCACTTCATCCTTTAATTTAAGGAGTTGCTTTTCTCGGTAACCTAAATCGTCTTCTATTAAATCCTTTATCTGCTTGGGATCAAGTAAGTTATCCGCACCGGTGGCGGTAATATCCACCAGGGCCATCCGCGCTTCTACACGGTCTTTTAAGTTGATATATTGGTTCAAATCATCAGTAGGCCAAAAATTAACTAATTGAATGCGCTGGTTGTGACTTCCGATCCGGTCTATACGGCCAAATCTTTGGATAATGCGTACCGGATTCCAGTGAATATCATAATTAACAAGATAATCCGCGTCCTGCAGGTTTTGTCCTTCGGAAATACAATCAGTAGCAATAAGGATATCAATCTCGCCTTCCTGGGGCATACCTTGCATCTTACTACGGTTCTTGGCAAGGGGTGAAAAATTGATTAATATCTCGTTAAAACCGCTCTGTTTATTAAAGCCTTTGGGCTTGAATGTAGTCTGGTTTTCGCCGTTTCCACCGGTAACCATGGCAATATGTACATTCAGTTCCTGTCTCACCCAGTCTCTTAGGTTTTCAAAAAGATACTCTGCGGTATCGGCAAAAGCAGTAAATACTATGATTTTCTTATTGGGCTGTCCTTCTTCCTTCAACCCCGGCCAGGTATTAATGGGGTGGCTTACTTTTTCCTCCATTAAGTTTTTTAACATGTCCAGTTTCTCATCTCTGGGAGGGGTAACTTTCTTCGAGATGTTATAAAGATAGGCCAACTGTGCTCTATCCCTTTCCAGGTCCTTTAGCCACTCATCCAACTTTAAGTGTTTTAGTTGGAATTTTAGCTTTTTACCTACCTGCCACAGCTCATTTGCTTGAAGGAGATCATCATCTTCTTCATCGCCTGGGATAGAAGTGAGATCATCCTCTAACAGCTCAGAATTGTCTACGTGCTCTTGATATTCGTGAATCCTTTGCTCCAAAGCCTCAATTTTTCCAACCGTTCTACCCATGGATATCTTAAAAGATTCAATGGAACTCTCCAGCCGCTTTAGAAAGTTGACTTTCATCATACCAATCAGGTAATTTTCACGCTGAGACTGGACAAAGTTGTAGCCGGACTCTTGCTCTCTTTGCCGGTAATAGTCTTGGAATTCGTCTTTAATATAGGTCGAGGGCTTAAATAGAGCTAGCTTATACTCAGAGATTTCTTTGTTTATCACATCATAGGAAGGAAATATTTTTTTCAGGTCAATGCCCGGTGCCAACGATAAGGGTCTCAATCGTTCGGGGAATTGTCCCAGGGCCTCAATATTATAATAGGTCACAATATGTTTGCGGGAACGGGCGATTGTCAATTCATCCAGAAGCTTGAAAAAGGATGAATCTAGTTTCTCTAATAGGCTGCTGGCTTCCCGGCGGGCGTTTTTCTTCCTAACTGCCCAATTGTTGAACTGGGTTTGAGCATTCTTCATAGTCTGGCTTATATCCTTGATCCCGGTGGTCTCAAAAAGGGCGTCATCCTTGCCTTCGGTAATAAGGTAGATCTGGTTCCTTAAATCTTTCAGATTGTTGTTCACCGGGGTAGCGGAAAGTAGAAGCACCTTGGTCGGCACTCCCTTTTTAATAATCTCATTAATTAATCGACCATAACGGCTATGACGGAATCGCCCTTCGTCATCAATCTTCCCTTCATAATCATTTTTGAAATTGTGAGATTCATCGATAACGATTAAGCCATAGTTGCCCCAATTAATGGTGGCAAGGTTAATGTCACCTGAAGATCCGCTTTCGCGGGTCAGATCCGTATGACACAAAACATCGTAAGCAAAGCGATCATCCAGTAAGGGGTTCAGGTTATCGTTATGCCGGTATACGGTCCAATTTTCCCGTAATTTCTTGGGGCACAAAACCAGTACCCGATTATTCAATAGTTCGAAGTATTTGATAACCGCCAGAGCTTCAAATGTTTTACCCAGACCCACGCTATCGGCTATAATACAGCCACTATGTTTTAGTATCTTATTGATTGCTCCTTTGACTCCGTCCTTTTGAAAGTCAAACAGCATTTTCCATACCTGGGTATCGAAAAAACCGATCCGTTCATCTAGGAGACCCCCACCCTGCTGCTCGGCTAGGTAATTACCAAAAAGGTGGTAGAGGGTTTTATAATATATAAAGCTCGGTGCATTTTCCTGATAAAGCTGGGATAAATATTTTAGAACTTCATCCTTAACATCCTCAACCAACCCAGAAGTATCATTCCATACTTCGTTAAACCAGCATAATAGATCGTTTCTATCCCGTTCACTGTCAATTTCCATGTTCAATTCAATATTTGGATTGCTCCCTAAACCAAGTCCGTTTACTGTAAAATTTGAGCTACCTAGAACGGCCTTCTGCACCCCGCTGTCATTGCTTATGTGGTACATCTTGCCGTGTAAAAAGTTGGGTTTTACCATTGATTTAATATTTACCTTTTTTTCTATCCAGGCAGCACACTCTTTAGCGACTGGCTTTTGTTTTAACCTGCTTTCCAAGGGAATCACTAGCTGATCATCTTCAATTTTGAAGTCCCTGCGGTTGGTCTTATTAGGATCCAGTGATTTTATAAAAGTTGGCTCCCCAAATAAGAAGTTGAGGCCCTTTACGGAATCCAATTTTTGCTGTAATTTTTCATAGGCATATATGGTAAAGTACGCTGATACGAAGGAAAGATCAGCGTCGGGTTTAATATTATCCTTAAGAAATTCTCCTACCGTTCCTCGTCCCCGGTTATCTCTAATGGATGAGATGATTGTAGGATTGGTGTTAGCTTTTGTCACCTGTTCTCCCTCTTTCTTAACCAATATCTTAAATATTTCACGACATTCTTTTCTATAAATTTCCACATTATTCTTATTTGTCCTGCAATGGTGTGCAAATAATAGGAAGATCTCAAATAATCATTGGCCAACCTTTGATGCCGCAAATCCCTATCGCTGGAAGTCTCACTCTCCCCCCACCGCCCCAACATCCGATAATGGAGAATTATGTAACCCTTTGGGACGCTGCGCTTTACATAATTTCGCATTATCCGAAGTTGAGGCTACCCCGGCTCCGCACGTACCTCCAGGCTACCCTATCGGCGCTCACCCTCGTGCGCTACGCGATTGTGAGACTCGGATGTTCGCGGCCTTCCGGGACATGCTCCACCTCGGTGCTCGCCCGCTCGTACCGGCTGCGCTTACGCTCCGCTCTCGGTACCAGCTCCCCGATGATATCCTTGTGGTTAGGAGAACGCTGACGATCCCTACCGGGGTATGCCCCTCCGCCCTCTTAAACTTCATCTCCGCTCCGGGACTTACCCCTATCCCGCTCCAGCATAGGGCTCCGGGCTGCCCGCTCGGCACTCACCCGCGCGCGCTGCGCGATTATGTGCGCGGATGTTCGTGGCCCTCCACCCTAAGCCTGCCGCTCAGTAGCCGCCCGCTCCTTCGGGTTCCGCCTGTATGTCGTAGTGCTCCACCCGAACCAGCTCCCCGGTGTTATTCTTTTTAGGTTACCGCTCCTTCGGAGTCTCACGGAGTGATTATAGCCCTCGCCGGGCTAGCATTATCGTCTTGCCAGACGGTCTTATTACCGTCCTCGCCGGACTGGCATCCCTGCGCTCGATCCTCCTTGCGTAGGAACCAGCTCCAGGATAGGAATGGGGACAGGCTCGCCGTTGCTCGCCAGTCCCAGAGAATACCGATATACCGGACGGACGGCCAACCACAAGCCCCGGTAAATCCGGAGTTATTTTTATGCCATGTGATCTCCTATCAGATTGCCGCTTTCTATTTACTTAATTGATCAAGTTAGGAAGGATTTAGGGGTTATTTGTAGAATCAGACTTTAAATCTAATTATGGCGAGGTTGTTTTAATGAACGATGACAATAATACGAATGATCTTGAATATGAGGTATACCTCGAATCAAGAAAAAGTTACGTTGAAAGCAAAGGCAAAAGCTCAGAAATGTTTGACAAGTCCATACTTACCTTAGCAGCTGGTGCTTTAGGTTTGTCAATAACCTTTATTAATCAAATTGTAGAAACCATTAATCCGGATACCCTGTTTTGGCTTGGAATAGCATGGGTAGGCCTTTGTTTAAGTATTCTCTCCACACTTATATCGTTCAGAACAAGTGTAGAATCCTTTGAAAAACAGATTAAAATCTTGGATGATAGTTACCCCAATATTCCTACTATCAGTAATAAATATATAACTATTACAAAAGCTTTAAATTGGGTATCGACAGCAAGCTTTATAGTTGGGACCGGGTGCTTAGCTGTTTTTAGTTACATTAATCTTTAAAGGAGGCAATAATATGGCTGATCAAAACACCAATAATAGTGAAAAACCCCAACCAGCTCCAACGTCAGTTCCTTTTGGGAATACACCCGATAATGTTCCAGTAAAAAAGAAATAATAAAATGAAAGGGATCTTGAAACATGACAAATAGCCCAAATACTACACCTAAAACAACAACTCAGTCAACTTCAACAAAAACAGACCGTGGCAGCACCCCCGTTGCTCCTCCCAAACCCAAAAAGTAAATTGTTTTTAATTGATTGTCTAGAAGGACCTCGGAAAACACGAGGCCCTTTTAGCGAATTCAACTCAGTTTTACATATATATCCTTCATTCATCAGCCGCTCCTTCATCGTCCTCCCATTATATTTGCAGTTTTCACAAATAATCAGTAAATCATCTGTTTCGCCATTCCTTAATTCACCGTTTAATCCCAAACCTACCCCCTCCAGCGCAGAACGTCAGTTCCTGCATATGTTACAATATAAGGAAAGAATGTTTGCAAAGGAGCTTGATCGTGCCGGTTGAATCGCTGTGCTCTAAGAAAATAGAGGAAGTCCATGGTCAGCTGGCCGCCTTTTACCCGGAATACACTGACCAAGGCAATGTTACCCGGGTAATATACATGTCTGATGGGCAAGGTAAGTACGCCCGTACAATTGATCCCCGTCAGGTGGAGAGTGTCAAGCGAGCCCTGGCGCGCTGCTATGCAGTAGACCTCCCGGCCCAGGCCTGCCTCCTACGGGAGAAATACCACCGCCGGATCTTACTTCATTTCTATCTGCCCGACGGCAGGGTGTTCGTACCGTTTAAGCTGCGCGAAAGCAGGATAAGCGGTGATGCTTGTTATGGTTATATTGACATTGACCAGGTGGCGCGTCTGGTACCTGGGAACGAACCTTATGTGAAGCTAAAGAATGGAGATGGGCTACCTCTATACAGTAATATCACTACGGCACGCCTGGCCTATTTCATGGGTTTGGAGATATTATCTGATTGTGTAAGCCCCCATGAAGATGCCGATTTGGATTTGGTAAATGCCCTGGCGGTTCTGCGCAAGGTGTTTGCCGGCGAGGCGCACCCAGAACGGGAACCCTCCCGGAGATTCCGTATGAAGTTTTTGCCCACTAAATAATTTACCGCCACGCTTGAGTGGCAGAAATGAATAATTACCAGTTGCCAGTTGCTATTTGTACGTAAATAGCGGCTGGCAATTTGTTTTTATCGATTTTGACCGATTCGCCCGGTGGTTCCGCGAGTTATACGATAAAGCCAGGGTCAGCATTTGGAGCTGATCACTTACTCAAAGGAAGGAGGTAAGCTGATGGCTGTAACTTCCACTCCCACCCTGACTGACATGGCTATAGTTTACGACCAGGCCGGAAAATTCGTTACCCGTCGCTTTTCAGATGTGAAAGTCACCGCGGCTGATGCAGACATTTACGATGTGGCCGCTGGGCTGGCCGGAATTAACACTCTGCAGGATCTAACTATGTTTGCTATGCAGCGCCGGAATACCAACGAACTTGAAAATGCCTAATCTTCGTTAATGGACGAGCCTGAATCTACCACTTAAACAAATGAGAAAGGAGGCTAACCCATGAGAATATTGGAAATGACTTTTTCCACTGAACTTGGCAAGAGTAAAACTATACGGGTATACGAAGCTAAAGCGGCCTTAACCGGTGCTGAAGTTGCCGCATGTATGGATAATATTGTCGCTAAGAACATTTTTACCGGTCCCGGCGGTGACATAACGGGCAAGGTTAAAGCTCAGGTAGTAACTACTACTTCTGCTGATTTGACCCTGGTCTAATCAGTTTTCGACGCGCCGGGGCCCGCCTCCCGGCGCTTAATTATTGAGAAAGGAGGGCGCAGTGTGGATGATATTTTAAACCTTATTGCCAATGTAGGCTTTCCTATAGCGGTAGCCGCTTTTTTATTGGTGAGAATTGAGAGCAAGATAACCTGTTTGACCACAGCGATCTCCGAGCTCCGCGAAGCTATACTGACCATGCCGCGCGATGGTAAGAGTTGAGTATGATATCAATCCTACCTACCAACCTGACCTTTGGCCCAATGAGTCTGCGCCGATCTACCCGGCGCATTATAGTTCACCATTCCGCCAGCCCGGATGTATCAGCTGCTACCATCCACGGCTGGCATATTGCGCAAGGCTGGAGTGGTATCGGATACCATTTTGTAATCCGCCAGAACGGAAACATTGAAGCGGGCCGGCCGATGGACGTGATCGGCGCCCATTCGGGTCCCCAGGGCAATGGCGACAGCATCGGCATATGCCTGGCCGGGAACTTCATGGAAAGTACCCCGACCGATCAGCAGCTGCAATCACTGATTCAATTGGTGGCTTACCTCCGGGAGTTGTATCAATCCAGCCTGGAGGTTATGCGGCACAAAGATGTGGCTGCCACCGCGTGTCCCGGTGACTTATTCCCCTGGCCCGAAAATAAATGGCCTCTAAATGACCTAGCATGCAACGATAATGAGGGAGGTAATACTATAGAATCTTGGAAAAATGAGCTTATAACCCTAGCTTTGGATAAAAAGCTGATCTCAGAGGAGCATGGTCCCGATGAACCGGCTCCCAAGTGGTTTGTCCTGGCCGTTGCCTTAAATATATTACAGGAGGTCGAAAGCCGTGGCGAAAACCAGTAAGATGAATGCCAAACAGTTTGGCTTATGGATAGAAGAGCAGGCTGGCGCCCAATGCCGCCAGGGAAAAGGCCGGACAGACTGCGTAATTAATATTGACCACATCGAGCCCGGCAAGGTTGCCGCCCTGTATGCGGTCGATTCACCTACTGGCTTGCTGGTGGTGGAACTGGCGGACAGCTTCGCCAGTGAAGCTGCAGCCTGGCAAGCCCTCCAAGATGAGAGTAGCCCGGCCCATCCACCCCGGTTTTATAAGGAATGGGTGGATGAACAATATTTGACTGATAAGACCGCCCATGTGGAGCGGTTCCAAATTTGAAATATAACTACTCAGCCAATAAAGAATGTTTTGGGTATGGCTAGGCGGGTTAAAAATAAAAGCAAGTAACTAAATAGAACTAGCTATGACCTAGGTATGAATTTAAATGACTTTACTTTTTGTAAAAGGGGACTTTATAAGCCACTACAGCCTGTTGACTGATTTGGTCGACAGGCTGAGTAGTCTATTATAAAGTTCTTTTTCAACTGAACATATTTTAAATACAAATTAGCAGGTATTTTATTACAATTAATTGAAGACGAACCTGGTCTTAGCTTACATGCAAAAGCCCAAAATGATTTTTTAAAATTGATCGATAATAGACTTTCCCAGAAGTATCAAGTTATATATACCACTCATTCGCCATTTATGATTGACCCCAATAGACTTGAAAGGGTAAGGACCGTTGAGGACGTAGATAGGAAAGGAACACTAATAAGTAAAGATGTCTTGCGAACAGATCGGGACACAGTGTTTCCGTTACAAGCGGCGCTTGGTTATGATTTAGCTCAAACTTTATTTATTGGACCTAATTGCCTTTTAGTAGAGGGGCCATCTGACCTTGTGTATCTCCAGGTGCTAAATGACTGTATTGTAAAAAGTGGTTATAAAGGATTAGATCCTAAATGGGTGATTGTACCGATTGGTGGAGCAGATAAAATAGCCACTTTTGTATCTTTAATGGGGGCTAACAAACTCAATATTGCTGTATTGATTGATATTACATCTAAGGATAAACAAAGAGTTAAGAATTTACAGGATAATGCCTTCTTAGGTAATGACAATATTATTAATATTGGAGAGATTGTGGATTCGCCAAACGCAGATATTGAAGACATATTTGAACCGTATTTTTATTTAAAGCTAGTCAATGGTGGGTATAGTGAACAGCTGGGTACGGATTTAACCTTAGAATTAATGACATCAAGCAATCCTAGAATAATAAAACGGATCGAAGAACATTTTAGAACTAATAACATCGCAGAGGGTAGATTTAACCACTACATACCATCTGTTTATTTATTGAAAAATGTAAATCTTTTAAGTGAAATTGATAAAGGTACAATGGAAAGAGCTGAAGTCCTCTTTACTCGTATAAATAGTTTATTAAACTAAGTTTTTGATTCAATATCTTCTTTTGGAAAAAGCGTATTTAGAGGGGTCCGGAACAGGGTTCCTTCTCTTTCGATTGCAGAGATCAAGTCAGGGCTTAAGCCCGCTGTAGGGTAGACTTGATCTCTCTGTTTGTGAGCCGGTATACTGTAATTGGCTTATTCGGTTTTATCCGATATTTTGCTGGAATAACTGGTCCCTTGTCTGTAATTTTACCGCCAGCTACATATGCGCTAGCTGGCAACACCCGCCGAACATCATGAAATTGTGTACCATACCAATTTTTAAAACCAGACACTATGCCGATAGCCGTGGGGTACCCGGTAGTAGTACCGATAAAGCAGGGCTTACCGTTAACATTCCCCTATGTACATTGTGACATGACTAATATAAGTAGTACGTTGGAAGGTTATAATGCCCAAAAACCTTCTAGCCGGCCTCTAATGCTTTGTCGATTACAATAGCATTTGCGTCTCCTAACATTGAACCCTTTCCCATCCGGGAAGGGGTTTTCTTTGCAGCTTATTCATGGACAAGTTCTACCTTTGCAAATAAACCATTCTTAGTGACTGCTTGTTTTTTATTATCCTAGTGTTAATATTAATATTGGTTCCAATTAGGCTGACAAGCCTCAAGCTTAATATTTACCTTAATACAAGGGAGGAAGTCGAGTGAAATTTACAGCTGTAGTGCAGAGAGAGTTCCAGGAACATGTTCGCAACCGTAAACTATTTTTTTTACTTATGGTAATCTTCGGCGGTATACTTATGGCCCTCTATACTGAGGTTGGTCCGACCGCCAATTCCACCAATGTCATGGACCCCTTTTTTGAATTGTTCGCGGTATTATGCCCTATAATCGGAATATTTGCCGCCATGGATTCAGTCGTTGGCGAGAAGGAGCGGGGTACCCTGGAGCTAATCCTGTCCAAACCGATTTCCCGGGGGACATTGCTTTATGGTAAATTCGTTAATTATCTCATCATTATCCTGCCCCTGCTGATTATTGAATTGATTGGCGCCTACTTCTGGTCACAGGCATCTGGTTTATCATCCCAGCGTTGGCACCTGGCTATGCCCCCATTCAGTCAATGGATGGCCATGGTCGCTATTTTGACTGCAGTCGCCATGTATTATACGGCCTTAACCATTTTCATCTCCCTATTTGCAAAAAGTACAGCTGTAGCCGGATTGATCGGCATATTATTCATGACTCCGGCCCATCCGGTGGGAGGCGAATTCTTAAGGCTTACCGGATTGTTTTTCGGAATCGATAGTTTTACCCAGGTGCCCATGCTCTTTAAATTTCCACTCAGCATCTTTAGCAAATATCAGAAGTTTGCTATGACCAGTCCCACTGATTTCGCCATCTGTGTGGGTTCATTGTTGGCTATCACCGTTTTCATAATGTTTGTAAACGGACAGGTATTTGATCGCCAAAATGTAACCTTCCGGCTGTAAGGAGGATAAAGATGAGCGCTTATGCAATCGAAGTAAAAAATCTCAGCAAGAATTACGGCAAACTGCAAGCCGTTGATAATCTTAGTTTCAAGGTAGAAAAAGGAACCTCCTTTGGCTTACTGGGACTAAATGGAGCCGGTAAAACCACTACCCTCAAGATGCTGGTCAGCTTGATTAAACCTAACTCCGGTACTGCTACCGTTTCAGGCTATGACATCCTGAAAGAACCCATGGAAGTCCGTCGTCACATCGGTTATGTTTCTGAGAATCCCAGCTTCTATTCCCGCATGACTACTATGGAAACGCTAAACTACATTTGCAGTTTACTGGATATCCCTGCGAAACTTAGAGCTGAACGTATTCAAAAGAATCTGGAATTAGTCGGCCTGGTCGATAAAAAGAATAATTATGTCGGTGAATACTCTCGCGGCATGCGGCACCGGTTGTCTCTGGCCCAAGCCCTGCTGTCTGAGCCGGAAGTGCTGTTCCTGGATGAACCCACTCTGGGATTAGATCCCATCGGGGCCAAAGGCATGCGAGACCTCATTGTCCAATTAAAAAGCTCCGGTAATGTAACCATAATAATGTCTTCCCATGTACTGCCTGAAGTTGAAGCTATATGTAATGATGTGGGTATCTTTGATCACGGCAAACTTATTGCCCAGGACAGTGTGGAGAACCTGCGTCATACCGCCAATGACAGCCTCAATATTGAAGTGGTATTCAACCGCCCTGATGACAATGTCGCCCGAGCAGTTGAGAAGCTGCCGTATGTAAATTATATAAATTCGGAAAACAATCGTTTGCTAATTAATACCCAGACCCGGGAGGAAATAAGGCCCCAGCTTCTAGAAGTTATTATGGGTATTAATAAGCAGGTTCTTTCATTTGGTATTAAGGAGAATAGTCTGGAAGAGATTCTGTTACGGATTCTAAAGCAACAGCCTTAAACTGTATTCCTTATAAATTGTTAAGAAGGCCTCGATATGATTGAGGCCTTCTTTTATATTGTCCAAGGAATTGGCATAGGAAAAACGAATATAGCCCTCACAGTTAGCCCCAAGTCTATGCCGGGAGTTACTGCCACTTTGGCCTTTTCCAATATCTCCGCCGTTCCGATTCCCCGGTCCCCCCCTGAGACTGGCTACCAGAGGGAGCCTGTCTCCGTTCCTATCCTGGAGCTGGTTCCGACGCAGCAACATTATTGGTGAGCGTTAGCGAACATCAGGAGTACCCGAAGGGTGGAGGATCGAGCGCAGGGATGCCGGTCCGGCGAGGACTATAATAAGACCGTCTGGCAAGACAATAATGCCTGCCCGGCGAGGGCCATAATCACTCCGTGAGACTCAGAAAGAGCCGTCTACCACAAGGATATCATCGGGGAGCTGGTACCGAGAGCGGAACGCAGTGCAGCCGGTTCTAGCGGGCGGCCACCGAGTGGAAGGCTCAGGGCGGAGGGCCGCGAACATCCACGCACAAAATCGCGTAGCGCGCGCGGGTGAGCGCCGGTCGGGCAGCCCGTAGCCCTGGGCCGGAACGGGATAGGGGCAAGTCCCGGAGCGCGGGCGATAGCCCAGTGCGGAGGGGCTTGCCCCGGTAGGGATCGTCAGCGTTCTCCTAACCACAAGGATATCATCGAGGAGCTGGTACCGAGAGCGGAGCGCAGCGCAGCCGGTACGAGCGGGCGAGCACCGAGCGTAAGGGCTATGTCTGGAACGGAATGAAGCGCAGGATATAGCGTAGTGGAGGACGAAGTCCGGAACAGAGCGGAGCTCCGGAGCGTAATGCAGTGGAGGACATGGCACGGAGCGGGCTAGGGGCAAAGTCCTGGAGGGGATCAACTAGCAGATAATTAGCAGATGATCCACTTTTACTTCATTCGTTCTTAGCCTGGCAGTTATACTGGAGGTCGATATGTTTAAGCGATGCAAATGATGAATAAGTTGTTAATGAAGATTGCATCTAAGAAGTGTCATAGAACCCCGCTTGAGATATAATAAGGAATATAAGTTAGGAGAAACAAATATGACCAAGAGCAAACAAATTTTCAGACTAACAAAAAGTTTAGTATTTTTAACGTTAGGTTCGATAATAACGGCGGTTGGCCTAGAATTATTCCTAATTCCAAACAAACTAATTGATGGTGGTATTATAGGTATATCAATTTTAGCAAGCTACTTAACGAATCATCCGTTAGCTTATTATATTATAGGTTTAAATATTCCATTTTTAATATTGGGATATTTTCATATTGGAAAAACCTTTACTTTATCTACGCTATATTCCGTTTGTTTACTATCCTATTTTACGACCCAATTACACCCTGTACCGGCCTTCACCAAAGATTTACTGCTAGTTGCAGTTTTCGGAGGCATTATCATAGGTGCAGGTGTGGGTCTCATTCTTCGCTATGGAGGCTCGTTAGATGGAACGGAGATTGTTGCTTTAATTATAGGGCCAAAGTTAGCCTCTTCAGTTGGCGAAGTAGTTATGGCTTTCAATGTTTTTATTCTTGGAATTGCTGGGTTTGTATTTGGATGGGAAAATGCTATGTATTCAATGATCGCTTACTTTGTCGCCTATAAAGTTATTGATTTAGTCTTGAGCGGGTTGGAAGAATCTAAGTCTGTAATGATTATGTCCGAAAAATCAGGAGAAATATCTGAAGCTATCCTTCACCGACTTGGAAGAGGAGTTACCCATTTTTATGCCAAAGGAGGGTATTCTGAAGAAGATAAAGAAGTGCTTTATTGTGTAGTCACGAGGCTAGAGGTATCAAAATTAAAAAGTATTGTTTTTGATTCTGATCCAAATGCCTTTATGACAATAGAGGTAGTACAGGATGTACATGGGGGAAGGTTTAACAAGAAAGCTATTCATGATTATTCAGCTGTGCGGGAATAAGAAGTTAGATAAAATCATTGATCGTGGATTCGAAAATAAGGAGGTATATTTAATGAAGTTTCGTCGCATTCTTTTTGGGATTTTAATAGGAATTACCGTTTATTCCTTGTTTAATTTGTTTATTGAGGTTCCATTTTCAGCTATATTTTCTTCCTTAGCTATTATAGGTGGAGTTGCTTTAATCTTTGTATTGTTTATCCATCAAATTGAAGCTGAAAGAATTCAAGCTCCGGGAATGATTTTGATTAGATATTGGGTAATGAGTTTTATTAGCATAACGGCAGGTTTTTCCAGCATTTATTTGGAATTGGTTCGACAAAACCCCAATCATTTTGCGGGAATAATAGACGGGATTTCCGCGATCTATTTCTCAATAAATACTTTCGCAACTGTAGGCTTTGGAGATATTTACCCAATATCTACAGTAGCTAAATTTTTGGTCATGAGCGAGATTTTTATTGCTATTATTGTATTACCAATAACAATTGGCACATCTGTTGCCTGGATTATTAACCATAAAATCAAACAACAAGGTAAAGAATCTATACATGAGTTAGAGAAAAGTAAGCAAAAACAGTTATCAAGAATAAAGTAGGTCACAATTTCAGGGAAGATATATTTCATCGATAGTTTTAATTAAATTTTTTTGGAGTATTTAGGCGGCAAGAATATATTGCCACAGAATTTACAACGAAAACCCTCTTTCTTAATTCTATGGCTTAGCAATTGATCTCTCTGACATTTTGGACATTTAGCCTTTCGCAAAAAAGCTGAAATTGCAGATAGAAAAATAGGGTTCATGCAAACCCCTCCTCATTTAATTTACTGAATAGATTTGATATATCGCTAAGAATATAAGGTGTGCCAAACACTACTGCTTGGTCATCAGCTTTAATAAGAGTGTCTCTACCCGGGTTTACTATAGTTTCTGAACCACGCTTTATTAGCAGAATTGATACTCCATATTTACTTCTCAAATCAATTTGACCAAGAGTCTTCCCCGCTACACTAGCTCCTTCTTCTACAAGGATATTTACAATTTCAGCATCGTGGTGATGAAGCTTGATATCTTGTAGAGTTGGGGATCTCTTGGAGAGGCTGCGGAGCATTTCATAACCATCGGACCTCACTTCTGAGATGAATTTCTCTATATCCACTTTGGGTACGAGATACTTCTTAAGTACTAAAGCAAAAATTTCCACCGATGTTTCGAACTCCTCTGGAATAACATCGTTGGCACCAACTTTATATAAGGGTTGAATTTCTTGAATATAACGGGTTCTTACAATAATATGAACGTCTGTGTTGATCTTGCGGATTAAATCAGTTATCCTCACAGTCGCTGCAGGATCGGAAATTGCGATTACCACGACTCTTGCTTCTTTCAAATTAGAATGGCGAAGAACCTCTAACTGGGTGGCATCTCCATAAAATATTGGCTCACCATTCTGCTTTTCGTGCCTTACAAAATCCGGATTATTCTCAATAATCACATAGGGTATACCTGATGCTGAAGCAGCCCTGGCCAGGTTCTTACCATTGACGCCAAATCCTATAATGACCAAATGGTCACCAATGGGCTCTTCCTTTATTTCAAGACCTGGGATAACCCCGATTTTTATCTTTCGGGGTAGAGGTAGTCTTAGTAACAAATCAGCGATACGAGGACCTAGAATGATGATAAAGGGTGTTAAGACCATAGTTAAAACGGACACTGCCATGAATATTTGATTGAATTCATCACTAAGTAAATGATGCTCCATTCCAAATCTAGACAAAATGAAAGAGAATTCTCCTACCTGGCTCAAGGCCAGACCCGTTAAAATAGCAGTTCTAATCGGGAGACCAAGGGCTAAGACCGCCAGTCCGCCAATAACAGTCTTGGCTACCAGGACTCCCAGGGTAACCATAGTAACTGTAAACGGAGCTTGTAAAAAAACTCCTATGTTTAGTAGCATGCCTATGGATACAAAGAAGATACTAGTAAATACATCCCGAAAAGGCAAAATGTTTCCTAATGCTTGGTGACTGTATTCTGATTCCGATATTATTAGTCCAGCCAGAAATGCCCCCAAAGAAACTGAAAGCCCGATACTGGAAGTAAACCAGGCAACCGCCAGACACATGGTCACGGTGCTGATAAGAAAAAGCTCCCGGCTTCGCTGACGAGCAATCTGATATAGCAGAAATGGTGCCACCCATTTGGCACTGACAAACAACATCACCAGGACCGCGATCACCTTGGCTAAAAGAAGTAAAGGAGACTGCCCCAGGCCGCCGGTGGCATTGGCTAAAATGGGGGTAAATAGCATCATCGGTATGATTATAATATCCTGAAATATCAGTATTCCCAGGGTACTCCGGCCATAGGGGGTATCAATCTCCGACCGATCCTGGATAATTTTTAACACAATGGCTGTACTGCTAAGAGAAATCAGGAAGCCAATAAACACTGATTCGCCCAAGGGTCGCCCCATTTTTACCATTATTAGCATAGTTGCCAAGGTGGTCAATAGTACCTGCAATGTACCACCCATCAGAACACTTTTTCTTATTTGCAGTAGCCTCCCCAGGGAAAACTCAATGCCTATAGTAAAAAGTAAAAGGATAATCCCTAGTTCAGCTAGTACTTCTACGTTTTGAACACCTTTAACCAGCCCAAAGCCATTCGGCCCGGCTAGTACACCGGTTATCAGCAGCCCTACTACACTTGGAATTCTAATTTTATGGCATATGTAAATTACTATTATAGCCAGACCAAAAATGATTACAATGTCTTTTAACAGAGGGGTGTACATATTGCACCTTCTTCAAGCAGAATATTTTCATAAATAAAGAAAGGGATAATTCCCATAAGTATTACCCCCCATAGCCAGTTTACTCACCTTATAAAAACCATTTCACTTTGGACTTAGACCTCTATATTACAGCACCCGGCTTTTTTATGGGACACTGTGACCGTAACAAATTATTCATTTATACCTATATGTATATTATATCTTATATTTATTTAGATGTAGTACCCTTCCTTTAGACAAGCAATTGATCCGACTATGATCATTACGATAATACAAATTGCGGAATATATTCACCCAATCTACCGCTTCCTCCAGTCCTCCCCGCCCACCTTAACTCCCTGGCACATTTCAATAATCCGGGAAACGGACCGGCTGCCGATCTGATTCTCCAGCTGCCTCATGCTTCTATTAGTTGTAAATATAGTACTGCGCTGCATGCGGTAGCGTACGTCGATTAAGGCATAGAGCTGTTCTTCCACCCAGTCGGAGGGCTTCTCGGCGCCGATATCATCCAGGATAACAACCGCATCGGTCCGACAGCGGTGCAGGAGCCGGCGGGCGGGAGCCCGGAGCCGGTCAGCGCTGTATGACTCCCGCAGCAACCACAGCAGATCCACCACGGAAACCATCGAACAGTAATAACCCTCATAAACCGGTTCGCCCACAAAACTATTTTCGCTGCCATGACGGCCAAATCGCTCGATATTATTTTCCACTATGGACCGGAGGGTGGCGACACCCAAATGTCCCTTACCAGTTCCCACCGGCCCCTGAAAGAACAGGCCCTGGCCCCGGGCAATGTTGTCCAAACCATTCCTGGCGAAGGCCCGGCATTTTTGCAGAGCCCGTTCCTGTTCGGGGCAGGTCGGTTTATAATTAGCCAGTGTCGCATGAGCCAGCCGGGGCGGTATACCGATGGAGGACCATACCGCCCGGAAGCGCAGCTCATTTTCACTGGAAGAAACGCTCATATTCATCGGTATCATTGGCAATAGCCCTTTGTTTTTTTTGATTCTCTGTACTGGCTGGACTGGCCCGCGGCTGGGAACGTTGAATATTTAGCCGGTCATATTGTTTGCGCAGATTGTCCACGCTCAATATTATCGATCGCCAGAAGGGATCGCCTTGGGCGAAGATAATAACCGCCTTTACTTCCTCCGGATGCCGTTTGTCCAGCCGGAGGAGCAAGTCCATGCTTTGGGCCCATTTCTGGAGATCAGGCTTTTTATAGCCAGGCAGGTGCTCCAGTATTTTAAGCAGCAGCAACTCAGACAGTTGATATTGCAAAGTGTCGGGAGAATATATTTCTTTTTCTTTTATTGTCTTTATTACTGTCTTTAGAGCAGGTGCAATCATCGGCGCGGTGGTGGTTTGCGGTTGGTTAGGAGGTGTCTGATCGGATACCTCGTAACGTATCTGATCGGATACCCCGTAACGTGTCTGATCGGATACCCCCCAATCGTTTACCCGTGTCTGATCGGATACCCCGTAACCTGCTTCCTTGGTCTGATCATACCAGCCCTCCGACGCACATTCGTATAAACCCTGTTGGGCATTAGCGGATAAGGCCTGCAAATTAATGCTGGCCTTATCCCAGTCGGCAATATTGCTGTTAAAAGCATAGACCGAAGTTTTGCCTGGCTCATAAGATAGCCGACGAATAATATTCTTGTGCAGCAATTCCGAGAGCTGGCGAGATATATAAGTTTTGCTCGTGCCGCAGGCGGCAGCGAAATCCTCCCGTGATATAGCATCTTCGCTGCGGTTCCACCCATAGGTGCGCCGCAGCAGGAAGAGACAGATGCCCGTTTGGGTACCGTTTAATTTGACCATCGATAGGGCCTCCAGGATCAGGTTGGCTATCCGGGTAAACCCATCCTCGCAGTCTGCTTTGAAACTTTCCCGGTCACCCTTTGGCATCCACCCACCCCCTTGCTGGAATAGTTCTTCGCATATATATAGTCTTTTAAAGCCGCCCATACAAGATCAGCCTGATCATAGGATTCACAGCTGCATATCGGATCAAATTCAAAGGTTTTCTTATTGAGAACCCCGACCATGAATTTGTCATCCACTGATTTGATTTCCCATTTCTTATTATCTGGTTCCCTGTTTAACAATTCATCCCAATTCTTAACATTTCCGTCCCTAACCAACTGTTTCATTAACCAGACCCTCCTCTCTATTTCAGCGATTCGATCGGTTTCCACCCCAGGCAGCCTGGCATGGAATAAGCTGACCGGGGCTTATTGTCGCGGCTGCAATACGGTTCCCGAAAGCGATATTTGCAGCGCTCGTGAAAATCGCCGAAACCTTCGGCCTGCCAATAGAAACATGTCCGGCAGTAGCGCGTAACTTTAACAGCCAACATTTCCATACCTCCCGCCTGTAAAGAATTGTCTATAAAAAGATCAATGCCAATATGCAGACCACAACTATAAATGCCAGCGTTTTTAAAAGCAGTTTATCAATATCATAAATCCCATCAAATCTGGTCCCGGTACCCTTTATGGTGATAAATTCAGGTTTAGCCCGGGAAATATTTTCCCCGCTGTCATTTTTTCCGTCAGGTTTCATCCCGGTTAAGTCTTTTGTTTCAGGCTTTGTCCTCCACATAGTCTCACCGTAGACTCTAAAACCACTGCCATGGGGTTATAATATGCAGCCATTCGCCTTTTTCAAAATCAACCCTTAAATAGGCGATCTTACCGGGAACATATTTTATTTTTATCGGTAGGTGTTTTTCTGGATATTCCCAGGCTCCATAAAAATTACGCAAAAACTTTTTAAACAGTTTTTTTTGCGCGACAGTCAGCCGCTCATATCCGTCCACCTCAGCCGGACCGGTCAGCACGTCGCCTTTATAGCTGATTATTTTTTCACTGGCCAAATAAGCAGTAATCACTCAAATCCCTCCTTATAATCGTTTAAGATAAATATAGAGCTGGGCAGTCACCGTCATAATAAACAGCATTACTGCCAGCAGGATCAGCACCCGGTCAATCCACCATATGCCACTGCTTTTCCCAGAACCAGCAGCTGCAGGCTCAATGTATTTGTCCGCCTGGATGATACAATCATCTGCCAGACCCCTAGCCGGATCCGATAATGCCCGTCTGATTCCCTTACAGGTACAACTCTGAATGATATTTATCACTAAGCGCTGCGCCTCCCTCCGGGGCAGCCGCGGGTATTCCATACTTAGCCTCCAATTCGGCCTGGCAGTCACGAATACTGATTTGCGCCAGTTCGGCCGCCTTGATTATGCCTATCTGCTCTATTGCTTTACGGCAGAGCTTCTCCCCATATTCACTATCCTCAGCCGACAGGCAATTAATTTCATTGATCGTTTCGGCATAATCTTCCTGAGCGATTATAGAGGTCTTTATTACAGCTCGGCTTAGATTGATTCTGGTGTACAACTGGCACATTTCCTCCAGCTCTAAGCTGTTCAGATCGCATTTAAGCATTTGTACCTCCAAATAAATTATTTCAATCCCATTTAAGTGCGAATCCATTTAGTACCCTGGGTTTAGCTGTATGATGCCGGGTTCGCGGTGTTTGGAACTGACGAATATTATCAACCTTTTTGGATTCAACCCATTTCTGCAAATCATCCGGATCGATTCGCCAGTTGCTGTTTTTGCCTTTGCCAAGTTTATAGGCAGGGAAGGTTGGATCACGGCATAGAGAGTAGGCCGCGCTGGAGGAGATGTTTAACACATCCGCCAGGTCGTAAGGGGTCAACTGCGGTTTGATTTGCGTCACCTCCTGTGTTTCGCATAATAACCAATACTAAAGCAGGGATAAACATAAACTTCATAGGCACTCTATCCTGTGGCTGTGTCACCGTTAGAATTGCTTGCTTTTGCAAGCAATTCTAATAAAAAAAATTTCGTCAAATTCTACCTCAAGAGATTGGCAGATTCTTTTGGCTACTTTTGCGCCGGGATTACGCTCCCCTTTGGCAATCTGTTGGGCATAGACCTCACTGATGCGGGCTTTTCGCCCTAACTCTCGCTTAGTAAAGCCTTTGCGGAGCAGAAGCTCATGGAATTTTTCGATGTCTTTAAGCATAATTTTCATACATTTAACCTTTCCTGCTTACTTTAGCAAATTTACTATTTATGGATATATTAAGTTACGTTGTCAAAATTTGCAATCTCTTTTTTATAAAAATTAGTGAAAAAATTTTCCAATTCGTATAAAATGACCTTAAGGTGGTATTTGCAAATGCAAGAGGTAAATTTCGGCAAATATATAAAACAATTACGAACGGCATGCAATCTAAAACAGCGGGATATTGAAAAGCTATGCGGGGTTTCCAATTCCTATCTTTCTCAATTGGAAAATGGTCAGCGAGGCATTCCCTCCCCGGACATTTTAAAAAAACTGGCGCCGGTGCTTAAGGTTTCCTATGAGGACCTGATGGTAGCCGCCGGTTATTTACCTCCGGCAGCCTTGCCCAATCATCCGGCCAACGCCATACCCATAGATGAAGACAAGATTATTATGGTTCCGGTTTACGGAAAAATCGCGGCCGGCAGTCCCATCAAAGCTATGGGACCAGTTGAGGAATACATATCGATGGATACAAGATTTTATAACCGAGACGGATATACCAAAGATGATTTTTTTTTCCTGCGTGTTAAAGGGCACAGCATGGAACCCACCATTGCTGATAAGGATCTGGTGCTTATACGCAGGCAGCCCACCATAGAAAACAATGAGATCGCTGCTGTGTTATGTACTAACGAGGAGGCTGCCGTAAAACGGATAGTAGTCTTAGGAGATAAGATAATCTTGAGCTCCGACAATAAAGACTTTCTGCCTATGATCTATGAAGCTTCCGAATGCCAGATTATAGGTAAGGTTCTGAAAAAAATTGGCGATGTTAAATAGCTAATTGTATTGGTGGATGTTTCACCCCATTAAAATGCGGGCGATTCAAAGAGGTTAGGAGGGAATTGAATGGGTCTGAACGGCAAGTGGAAGCAGCTCAATGATAACCTGATCAAAATGACGGTATATTTGGGAAAGGATAATAACGGTATATACCGCCGCCGCACCAAAGAGGTAGAATGCAATAATCCTAAAAAAGCAGAAAAACTTCTGAGAGAATACATAAGTGAAATCGAGGAAGAGCTGGCCCTGGCAGCCTGTTTCACACCCTCGGATATACTCCTGAAGGATTATCTGATTAAATGGCTGGATATTAAAAAGCCGGATCTGGAGCGTAACACCTACGAGAGTTATAAATGGGAAGTGGATACGCACATATCGCCTGTACTGGTGCATATACCTTTATCCGCATTAACACCGCTCTATATACAGGAATTTTACACAGGAAAGATTGAACATGGCAGGATTGACAAAAAGGGCGGCCTTTCCAGTCGTGTGGTTCAGTACTTGCACTCGATCTTGCACCAGGCAATGGAAAAGGCAGTTGATTTGGAGTTGATCGACCGCAACCCCTGCAATAAAATCAAGCCGCCCAAAAACAAGAAACGACCCGAGGAGAAAATTGTTTATCTGGATAGAGAGCAGCTGGCCAAGTTCCTGATGGCCAGCAAGGAACATAGAGATTATGCTCTGATCTATACGGCCGCTTATACCGGCATGAGGCAGTCCGAACTTCTTGCACTCACGTGGGATAAAATATTTATGAAAAATAAGACCATAAAGATTGATCAGGCAGTAAACCTGTTGGAAAACGGTGAGTTTGACGATGGACGAACCAAAAACGTAAGCTCTAACCGCATGATTGATGTGAGCCAACGAGTTATCAGTGTTCTGAAGCAACATAAAAAGGCGCAGTTGAAATATCTGGCCAAAAGCGGTAAACGTAACGAAAACAATCTGGTATTTATTGATCCGAACGGAAGTTATATGAACCGGAAAACCCTGGCTCAACGCTTCAGGAATCTGGCCGATAAAAGCAGGCATTATCACTTTACCTTTAAAGGACTGCGGCATACGCATGCTACAATATTGCTTTCCGAAGGCTGGGTATCCCAACGATGTTTCAAAGAGGCTGGGACATTCCATTATAGATACCACTCTGAGGGTTTATGGCCACGTCATACCCAAGCAGCAAAAGAAGCTGGCTGACAAGTTCGATGAACTGATCCAGGATAAGTAAGTGCAAAGAAAGTGCAAAAGTTTTTGGAAAGTGCAATATTATTTCCAATATTTATGATAAATGTAAAACTGCTAATCTGATTTTTTCGGGCGTTTGTAATGTTTTCGGGGGGCGGAATTGGCAGACGCACCAGACTTAGGATCTGGCGCTGCGAGGCGTGGAGGTTCGAGTCCTCTCATCCGCACCAATGCAAATCCAAAGCCTAGAAATAGGCTTTTTTTTGCTTTTAAGGCGGGATATAGAAATAAGGAGCGAAAGCCTCTAATTGCTTTCGCCCCTTATGTTATTTTTTATTACTGGAACTTATCATCGGAGCTTTTATCTCCATATTTTTACCAAAATCAGAGAACCCCACATTGATTTCCAGATTAGTCTTGTCACTCCGTTTGCTAGCAGCGGTTAGACTTGCCTTCCTAATAATACTATTTTTATAGTCGACCCAAATAAGATACTGGAAGTCTTTCCAGAGATTATCCAACAGCCCGCTCTCTACTGTAGGGTTACATTTTACTAGCAGGCATTCCATACCATCTACATTATCAAATTTAACTTTTTCCACCTGATTAATGTTCTTGAATCTAAAATTTGATAGTGGATTTAATTCTGAAATTAACAATTCTTCTGAATTACTGGTACCGCTATCTATGACCAGCCATTTATTTGCCAGAGAATCATAATTATAGATGGTTCGGTCAAGATAGTAAATATCTACAGGTGTATTAACCATCTCCCCCTTTATATGTGTATTTCCTTGTTGTTTTTCTCCGTCAACCTCACTTATCACCTCCCTTCGATCATCAACTGTAAATCCAGATTGCAAACTGAATCGATAACTATCACTTGCGGCCATATTATTTAGAGCCTCCTGCAGTTCCAGGCCAGGTTCCAAATGAGACCTTACATAATATTGACTAACGGTGCGGGCGCTTGCCAGGGAAGTGATTATCAGGACCAAAGCCAGTATTATTATCCACTTGGTTTTGTTTATCAGCACTCACCCCTCATCTTAGAGACTCTGCATAAAGTCCTCTGCTCATTTAGTAATACATTTTATTAGACCATATTTTAATATATACCGATTCCTGGGCAGAATATTATTCCATAAGCAATCTCATTCTGGCGCAAATAAAAAACAACCGATACAGCTCAATATACTGCACCGGTTGTTAAGTTTGCGGAGTTTGGAGTTATCTTAGAACGGATGAGTGACTACATCATGCCACCCATGCCGCCGCCCATACCACCCATGCCGCCGCCCATGCCGCCCATACCTTTGTCTTCGCCGGGCTTCTCGGATACGATGGCTTCAGTGGTTAGAACCATAGCCGCTATGCTGGCTGCGTTCTGTACTGCGGAGCGAGTAACCTTGGCAGGATCAATGATGCCTGCTTTAATCATATCTTCATAAACATTAGTCAATGCATTAAAGCCCATTCCTGGTTTTTTTGCCTGAGCTTCTTTTACTTTTTCAACCACTACTGAACCTTCAATACCAGCATTGTTGGCAATCTGGCGCAGCGGTTCTTCCATAGCTTTTTGAACCAGTTTTACACCGGTTAATTCGTCGCCCTCGGCCTGAACTTTGTCGATGGCCTTCATGGCGTTGATCAAAGCAACTCCGCCACCGGATACAATGCCCTCTTCAACCGCGGCTTTGGTGGCTGCCAGAGCGTCTTCAATACGATGTTTCTTCTCTTTGAGTTCAGTCTCGGTAGCGGCTCCAACTTTGATAATCGCAACCCCGCCGGACAATTTCGCCATTCTTTCCTGCAGCTTCTCTTTATCGTACTCGGATTCGCTATCTTCCAGCTGTTGCTTAATATTGGCAATACGGGCCTTGACTTCATCTTCTGCGCCAGCACCATCAACAATAATGGTCTCATCTTTCTTGACCACTATCTTGTTGGCTCTGCCCAGCATCTCTAAAGTAACATTCTCCATTTTAATGCCAATATCTTCGGATACCACAGTACCTTTGGTCAAGACGGCAATATCTTCAAGCATTGCCTTTCTTCTTTCGCCAAAGGCGGGAGCTTTGACCGCTACACACATAAATGTGCCTTTTAGTTTATTGACAATTATGGTAGAAAGAGCTTCACCTTCGAGATCCTCGGCAATTATAAGCAAAGGTTTGCCGCTTTGAACTACCTTTTCCAAAACAGGGAGGATTTCTCCTATTGAGGATATTTTCTTATCAGTGATTAAAATGTAGGGATTGTCCAGATTGGCAACCATCTTCTCGGTATCGGTAATCATATACATGGAAATATAACCACGATCGAAATTCATACCTTCTACAACTTCCAGAGAGGTACCAACGGAATTGGATTCTTCTACTGTAATAACTCCATCACGGCCAACTTTCTCCATAGCATCTGCAATCAATTCACCAATCTCAGAATCGCTGGCACTGATAGCAGCAACCTGGGCAATGGATTCTTTGGATTCTACCGGTTTGCTGATGGCCTGGAGTTCATCAATAGCTGCTTTGACAGCTTTTTCAATGCCTCTTCTCATAATCATCGGATTGGCACCAGCCGCAACATTTTTCAAACCTTCTTTGATCATAGCCTGTGCAAGTACGGTAGCGGTAGTAGTTCCATCGCCAGCTACATCATTGGTTTTAATGGCTACTTCTTTTACCAACTGGCATCCCAGGTTTTCCCATGGGTCTTCCAGATCAATATCGCGGGCAATAGTTACACCATCATTAGTAATCGTAGGTGAACCAAACTTTCTATCCAGAACCACATTTCTGCCCTTAGGCCCGAGGGTAACCTTTACAGTATTAGCCAGGGTATCAACGCCCTTTTCCAGAGACCTTCTGGCATCTTCCCCAAATTTAATTTCTTTGGAAAACATCTATGTAACCTCCTTAATATTAATTAAATTAATTTTGCAAGTATATCCCGTTCAGATAATATCAGCAGCGGTTCATCCAGAATTTTAATTTCCATGCCGCCATATTTGGAAAAGATAATCTTATCTCCTACAGCCAGATCCATAGCCACTCTTTCACCTTTTTCGTTCAGAGGTCCGGGCCCAACTGCAATTACTTCTGCTTCCTGAGGTTTGTCTTTGGCGGTGTCGGGCACAAACAGCCCACTTTTGGTTTTCTGTTCAGCTATTTCGGTTACTTTTACAATCACCCGGTCACCTAATGGTTTAATGTTCACAGGGATGCCTCCTTTATTATTTGTTGTTAGCACTCAACAGTTGCGAGTGCTAATATACATTTATTATAATAGGCAAGATCAGCCAAGTATACAAATCATATTACCAGCTAAATTTGCCCATTATGATCGTTTTATATTATTCTCCTGCTATTTTCCTTTTATACCTCCGGATTGCTTCAAATTTCAAAATAAATGTTTTTCAAAGACCTTTCCAGACCGATCACAGGAGTGAAGATCAAGGCATGAGAAAAGCTCGTGATTGAGGCGTACATACGTACGTTGATTGAACGAGCTTTTTGAAATAACGCTGAGATTCGCTTCTGTGATTGGTCTGGAGAGGTCTTAGCCCTGGCCGCACTCAGTACTGGACCCTATAATAATATCAAGTCCATGGCTGAGGGCCGGTAAGATAGCCTCAATAGACTCTCGCACCCCTTTCACGCTGCCTGGCAGGTTAATAATTAAGGTCTTGCCTCTAATTCCTGCTACCGCACGAGAAAGCATGGCCTTGGGGGTTTTCTGCAGGCCATAGTAACGGATAGCTTCCGGTATACCAGGAGCAAGCTTCTCTAGTACCTCCAAGGTAGCGTCGGGAGTAACATCCCGGCTGGAAAAACCGGTCCCGCCAGAAGTGAAAATAATATCCAGTCCTAGTTCATCACTGGCATATTTGAGTTTCTCAATAATTACATCCTTTTCATCGGGGATGATCTCATAAAAATCAAATTGGAAATCACTGCCTTCCAGCATATCTCGAATTTGCTGCCCGCTCCCATCTACCCGTTCCCCTCGGGAACCTTTGTCACTCATTATTAGAATTCCGGTTTTATACATTAATTAGCACCTCCACGGGATCTCCTTTTTTAATCTTACCCCCGGCAACTACTTTACAAAAAAGTCCTTCATAGGGCAAAAGGCTTACCCCGAAAGTCCTGGTCACTACACTAGGATGGTCCTCTTTGCCCACCTGGGTAACCTCCAATATTGTATCAGATCCGATTTTAAGCCTGCCTCCCACGCCCACCCTGCTTAAATCAATACCTTCGATGAGCAGGTTTTCTGCAAACTGACCCGGTCCAATGTTTAGATTTTGTTCCCGGTTAACCTTCAGAACACTCTCCCAGCTCAGACAGGTTACCTGTCGTCCCCAATCACCTGCGTGGCCATCATTCTCAATGCCAGAGCCAAAGATTACCTGGGCTTCTTCGACTTCCGCTTTCAACTGCCCCCGTTCCGGACTAATGCAAATTGAATGCAGGCTGCCCCTGTTCCCCAGCGACTCATTATCTAGATTTCTATGCAAATGTCCACTTTTTCCGCCGTATTTTTCCAGAAGTTGTATTGCGTCTATTTCCATCCATCTGTCTATAGCTTTGCACATATCATAAACAGTTAAGGCGGCGACAGACACTGCCGTGATAGCCTCCATTTCCACGCCGGTCTTGCCGGTGGTCTTGGCCTGGGAACGAATAATCAAAGTCGATCCGTCTTCATCAAATTCAAACTCTATATCTACACCTGTCAGCATGAGGGGATGACACATGGGTATGAGGCTGGGGGTTTGCTTGGCCCCCATAATACCAGCAACCTGTGCCACTGCTAGTACATCGCCCTTCTTAATGCCCCCCTCACGGATAGCAGTCAGCGTCTGCGGCTGCATATGGACTAGGGCCTGCGCCCGTGCCACCCGTGTAGTATCCTCTTTATCGCTTACATCTACCATGCGGGCATAGCCCTGCTCATTGATATGAGTGAGATTCATACCCGTTAGCCTCCTATTTGATACATCTTACGGTGGTTTTCCACACCCCAGCCAGCATTCATATTGTGTTTCTCGGGTTTGGCATTAATTGTTTTGAGAAAGAGAGAACGCAGTTCTTCGTCACTGGCTCCATTCTCCATGGCTAGTTTTAAGTCAGTTTCAGTTTTATCATAGAGACAACCTCGGAGCTTACCCTCAGCCGTCATGCGAATCCGGTTGCATTCCCCGCAAAAATGATTGCTCATCGGACTGATAAATCCCACCGACCCCTGACCGCCTTCCAGCTTATAGTATTTGGCCGGACCGCTGCCGGTAACCTTACCTTCCACCAGAGCATATTTCTGTTTTATCAAGTTCCTGGTTTCCAAGCTGGTTATGATGTTTTCCCGGTTCCAGAACTGTAAGTCCCCGATGGGCATAAACTCAATAAACCTGACATGAAGAGGATTATTAAAGGCCAGATCAGCAAAATCCAGCACTTCATTATCATTAAAACCCTTTATTAGAACAGTGTTAATCTTAACCGGATTCAAATTAAGGGATAGAGCTTTATCAATCGCTCTGGTTACATCGCTCAGCTTACCTTCTCGGGTTATATATTTATATTTTTCGCCAACCAGGGTATCCAGACTGAAATTTACGCGATCCAATCCAGCTGCCTTTAACTTTTCCGCCATACGGAAGAATAGGACTCCATTGGTCGTCAATGAAAGATCATCAATTTCCGGCACCTTACGAATGTAGTCAATTAACTGGCAAATGTTTTTTCTTACCAGCGGTTCTCCTCCGGTAAGCCTGACTTTACGTATTCCCACCTGCGCAGCTACCCGTACTAACCGGGCAATTGCTTCCAGGGATAAAATGCTGGAATGTCCGAGCTTCTCTACCCCTTCATATGGCATGCAGTAACGACAGCGTAAGTTACAACGATCGGTAATAGAGATACGCAAATAGTTTATATTTCTACCATTAGTATCTAACAAATTCATCGCCCTCCCCAGCCATGCTTTGTAAATCAATATGCGACCGGGCTTGTCCGGCTTAGGGACTGTTTTATCTCTTGTTTATTCTCTCCTAGCCCCTTAGAAACAGCCTAATTCACAGGCAAATATCTTTATTTTCGCTTCGTTACAAGCCTTTCCCACGACACTGTAAGGGATTTCCAGTTTCTCTGCCAGTTGACGAGCGTCACTGCAGCAAATTCTCCCCTGTGGGGCCAGATCTTTCAACTTTTGAATAAGTACCTTTTCCTCCACCTTAAACACCTCCAAAAAATAAAACGCCCCATCAAAGGGCGCATCAAAACTAATACAGCACTCCTTCCCCAAATGGAGGCGCAATCGTTTCCAATTACACCCTGTCGTCCAAACACCTTAGCCAAAAGCCGTAGGTGAATTGAATCGGAGCATATTGAATTGTGTAACTTATTATACAATAAGGGCACAACCATATCAATCATCAACATTATTATCCAAATTATGCAACTGGGTATATTTATCTAAAAGAAATCCCAATTTATCACTAACTCAGATCTCTCTGTCACAATCCAATGTACCGGTACGTCTCCGGTGTGGGGCCAAATACTGTCAACCACCTGAAAATCATAACAAACTCCGCAGACAAAGGTGCTTTTCGACAAAAGTTTCAGGAAGCGGTCATAGTAGCCCTTGCCATACCCCAGACGGAAGCCGTGGCCATCAAAAACCAAGCCAGGCACTATCACAACATCAATATCGATGGCTGCAACTTCTATGCCCATCGGCTCCATGATATTAAAAGGCCCGCGTCGGGTATTTTGCCAGCCGGTAAACTCTATCGCCGCCAACGAATCATCCCTTTCCACCCGGGGAAGCAAAATAGTTTTGCCCTGGTCAACCTGCTCTTCCAGAAAAAGACCTAGATCCACTTCATTGCTAATGCTGGCAAATCCCATGATACTCCGGGCATTAACCAGCGGCTCTAATTCACTCAATTTTCCGGCTATCCAGTGGCTGTATGTCTCCACCTGAGCGGAAGATAGAGCAACTCTCTTGTCACTCATTTCCTGTCTTAACGCTTGTCTCTGTTGGCAATGTGATTCCATTTCATTTACCTCCTAATATCACCAGAGGATTTGCGCCATATATACAGTCCTATACCGACTATGAAAATTATTAGCGAATATGCCTGAGATATTGAGAATGGCCCCCAAAAGATCGTATTCTCTCGGAAAAATTCAATTATGAAGCGATAAATTGCATACCCCAGCAGATAAAAAGCGAATATTTGTCCCGAGAATTTGCGGCGCGGATAGTACCACAGTAAAAATGCAAACAGTAAGAAATTAACCGCTGAACTATAAAGTTGAGTAGGAAATCGGCTTAGATTATCCACCAACGGAAATACCACCGTACAAGGTGCATCGCTGACTTTGCCATAACAACAGCCGTTGAGAAAACATCCGATTCGCACGATGGCATAGGACATAGCCAGGTAAGGAGCAAAAATATCGGCTATTTTCCAGAAGGAATAACCTCGCATACGAATATATATTATGGCAGCCAGTACACTGGCAGTGAAGCCGCCGTACCAAACCAAGCCGCTGAAGCCTCCATCAGTCAAGCCAAAGAAGATAGTCGGATGGGCCAGAAAATCCTGCCATTCATACATGGCTATATAAGCCAAGCGTGAACCCAGCAAGCCGGTCACTACTAACAGTAGAACCATATCCAAGACATGGTCAGGCTCATATTCTTCTTCCTTGAAAATTTTGGTTATTCCCAGGACTGCCAGCAGCACGGCAAAAGCCAACATAAATCCCCAGGAATAGACTTTTATTCGACCCAGATTCAGTAAAATCGGATACACCTTATCATTCCTTCCTTCTCGTTTATCCACAGGATTAGATAGCTCTATATTCCGGCAATTCTTTCATTTGGCTCAAATTATCTTTGATTTCGGCTGTTCAGAAATGCCGTTAAATTAATTATCAACAGACTTATACACATTATCCACAAGTAGATTCAAAGCGAAAACTGGCTGGGCTGGGCATTAGTATTTAATGCTGCGAAAGTACCATTAATATAGTCATGATAGGCTTTTCCAGCAATCATGGCCGCATTATCAGTACATAGTCCAAGCGATGGATAATATAGTTTAAAATGTTTTTTATTGGCGCTTTTAGCCATATTTTCCCTTAGGGCTTGGTTGGCGGCAACCCCTCCGGCTATCATAATAGTCTCCACTTCATATGCATGGGCTGCCTGGATCGTTTTTTCCACCAGTACTTCTACCAGGGCAGCCTGAAATTCAGCCGCAATATCCCCCGGATTACAATCTCCGTTTTTCTCTATCTTTCTCCACAGATTCATGGTCGCGGTCTTAAGCCCGGAAAAGCTGAACTCATAATCTTTCCTGTCCAGAAATACCCGTGGCAAATGATAGCGGCCAGCCAATCCCTGCAGGGCTGCCCTTTCAATAGCTGGTCCGCCCGGGTAACCCAACCCCAAGAATCTGGCCACCTTATCAAAAGCCTCACCAGCCGCATCATCCTTGGTGGAGCCGATCAATGCATAGTCGCTAATACTTTTCATATACAAGAGGCTGGTATGCCCTCCAGACACCACCAGGCATACAGCTGGGAAAATGATGTTGTCATGTTCCAGGAAGTTGGCATAGATATGTCCATGCAGGTGATTTACAGCAATCAGCGGCAAGTTTAGCCCATACGCAAAGGCTTTGGCGAAGGATAGCCCTACCAACAATGCTCCTACTAAACCTGGCATGGTAGTCACTGCCACTGCATCAATATCCCGGTAGGTTAATCCCGCTTCCCGGAAAGCACTATTTACTACTGGTGCGATATTTTCAATGTGTTTGCGCGATGCCACCTCAGGTACCACTCCGCCAAACTGTTGGTGAATAGCAATCTGTGAATTAATCACATTAGATATAATCTCGCGGCCGTTTCTCACAATGGCTGCCGCGGTTTCATCACAAGAGGTTTCTACTCCCAAAATAAGTATGTCTTGCACTACTTTTAACCCGCTTCCATTTTTGTTTAGCTGAAGACTCGTTTATCTATAGCCTTACCGGCTTAGATATTTAGTCATAATTATGGCGTCTTCATTATTATCAGAGTAATACTGTTTTCGCAAAGAGGTGGGATAATAACCAAGTTCGTTATACATAGTCAGAGCTGCAATATTAGAAGGTCTAACCTCTAATAGAATCCGACTGGCTTGCTTGGCTAAGGCCAGTTTTTCCTCCTCCAACATCAAAATCCGGCCCATACCCATACGCCGAAACCTTCTGCCTACAGCTACATTGGTTATGTGAGCATCCTCAAAAACCGTCCACATGCCCACGTAAGCCGCTACTTCTCCCTGCCAATCACAGACCAGATAGTTCGCATACTGGTTTTGCAGCTCAGTCTCATAAGCCTGACGGGACCAGGGCAGGCTGAAAGACTCCCTTTCAATTATCATTAATTCATCCAAATCTTGCTCAGTCATCTTTCTAATGAGGAAAGCATGGTTCAGCATTTAAAGTTCCCCTTTACCCAGTTTGCTCTCAGCTTCTGACAAACGAACATACCTGGGCCGCATACAGTTGACTTCATCAAAATCTCCCCTAGCTGCTCTGGCTGCAGCCAGACTGCCCAGGGCTGAAGATCGGACCAGCATTAAATGGGAGGGAGCCAGCATTAGTTTGTCGCCTAGACAGTCACTCCACATTTCCCGATAAGGATAATACCCGTCCCCCAGCAAAGTAATTCGGCTGGCGCCAATTTCCTCGGCTTTTAGCAGGGCTTTATCGACAAACTCCTGGGGTGAACACGCCATTTCTTCACTCATTTTGCGTGGATATAATCCATGGTTATCGTAGAAGGCCGTATATATTTCCTGCTTGCGAGCATCTAACATGGGGCAAACCAGAGTATCGCTATATACAATATTGTGAGCCAAAACATCCAGGGTCGATATGCCCACTACCGGCAGATCTGCTGCCAGACTCAGCCCCTTTATGGTAGCCAGCCCAATTCTTAGTCCGGTAAATGATCCAGGCCCGATGGTGATTGCCAGAGCGGTCAGGTCCGCTAAGGACCTATCACAACCCCTTAATAATTCATCAATCATGGGCATGAGCGTTTCCGAATGGTTTTTTTTATAGTTTATAAACTCTTCCCGAATAAGCTTTTCTTCATCCAACAATGCCACTCCCGCCACCGGGGTGGAACTATCTATCGCTAAGATCAACAATCTGCCTCAACCTCTCCAGCTTTTCCCGGTATTTTTTACCCTGGGCGGATATGTGGACCGTTCTGGCCCGCTCATAGTCGCCATCAGTAAGTTCAATTTCTATCCATAAGGCTTCCCGGGGAAGCAATTCTTTTCCAATCTGCGGCCATTCAACCAGCGAGATGACGCCACATTCTATATATTCCTCCAGCCCCAGATCCAAAAGATCAGGGCTTTCCAACCGATAAAAATCAAAATGGCAAATCATCGGTTTACTGGGATAAACATTCATGAGCGTAAAAGTTGGACTGGTCACCCGCCCTTCGTATCCCAGCCCCCGGGCTATACCTCTCACCAGGACAGTCTTACCTGCCCCTAATTCCCCCCGCAAATATACCACATCATCTTCGTCAAGAACAGCCGCCAGGTCGCGGCCCAGAATCTGCATCTCCTCTTCACTGTTAACCTTAATATCCATTTTCATACCTCTTTATACAGACCGGGTTAACTTCTTATATTCATCGCGAATGAGCTTGAAATCTTCCCAGGTAGGGCGTTTGTATTGTTCATTACGCAGCAGCGCCGCCGGGTGATAGGTAGCCATGATCATAATCCCGTTCCTTGTGAACCACCTGCCGCGAGTCTGACTAATCTTGGCTTTGGGGTCAATAACGGTCTGGCAGGCCATAGCCCCCAGGCAGACAACTATCCTGGGGTTGATGATCCTAATCTGGGCTTCCAGATAGTTTCGGCACTCCTTCACCTCATCAGGATTGGGTAGGCGATTGCCTGGTGGACGACATTTAACCACGTTGGTAATAAATACTTCGGAGCGGTCAAACTGGGCTGCCTCCAGTATCTTATTCAGCAGCTGCCCGGCCCTTCCTACAAAGGGAATACCCTGTTCATCTTCGTCTTTGCCTGGCCCCTCACCAATAAATAAAATGTCTGCATCTATATTGCCATCACCAAATACAATCTGGCGACAGGTGTCTCTCAAGCGGCACTTCTGACAATTGCCGGATATATCCAGCAATTCCTGATAGGTTTGCACCTGGGGATAGCCATCTTCCACTTTCAGACCGGGCAGAAACGAAGCATATGTCCTTTTAGGCAGCTCGGCCGCCTGATGCGCTTCCGGGGCGAGCTCTCCCATTTCCCCAAACAAACGCGGTTGTTCCTTAGACATTCTATCCCCTCCCGCCTAATCTTAATCACTTTACCTTTTGATTGTAATAAATAACCGCCTTTTACAGGCGGTTATTTATTACATTATATATCAATTATAGATTTTATTGAAATTATCATATTAATTACTCATCTAGTTTTTCGCCAATAGATTGTATAAATCGTCAAAGCCATTACCGATCCGCCAGAAGCTTATCCCTCCCAGATTATTATTTACAGCGACTTTCAATTTCTCCGCAAGACTTCGCTCATTCTCCAGCCAAATCTTATGAGTTAACCCGTTCCCATCGGTGTAGGTATAATAGGGACTCATGCTGGCTGTATCAAAGTACTCGTTTACCTGGTAATTATTTCTCAGGCTGTTTAGTTTCACCAAGGTCACAGTGGTGCCATTCTGTCCTGAGCCCCAATTGTAACCGTAGGTAGCGACCCCTAAAAGCAGTTTGGCGGGAGGTATTTGAGCAGTATGGAGCATATAATCAACCACATCATTCACCCACCATAAGGGGGCCACTGGTCCAGCCGCACTGGTTGAGTAGCAGTAATCATAGCTCATCACCACTATTCTGTCTGCAATCTCTCCAATGCTTTGATAATCATAACCGGTTGACCAGTTGTCAGAGCTTGTCCGAGCGAACACCGCCACTGACAATTCCTTATTTGGACCCAGCCTATTTTTCAGTTCCCGTAAAAAAGTAGTAAAGTAATCAGAATCACTCGCACTGATAAATTCGAAATCAATATTTACTCCATCATAATTAGAATTTTGAACTCTGTTATAAAGTTGATTGATGAGGTTAGCCCGGCGATTAGGACTGGAGAGCAGGGTATGCAAACCCGCCTTATCCATAAATACTACACTAGCATGTTTTTTTATTCCGTTCTTGTCCAATAAATTCAGTACTTGCGTATAATTATCCTGATACTCATAAAAGAGATCGCCATCGGCATCGGTCTCAAACCAGCGCAGGGCTACATCACTGAATAGGTTGGCATTTGCCTGTAATTCCGAAAAACCGCCGCTATAATAATAGGCGAAAACAGCCGGTTCACTCGCAGCCGATTTATTAAAAATAACATTCACCTGTCCCAAGGCGTCGTTCCAGGTCACGATTCCTCCTAAATTTTCAGCCAGGAACCTTAAGGGTAGGTAGGTACGATCTTGGAATATGTATGGAGCCGAATCCAGGGTGCGAGCCGTGCCATTAACCAAAACCGTGGAGCTGCCAATTTTAAACTCAAAATTCTGCCCTTGGCATGTAACTGTTACTTTAGAATTATTACCATCCCAGCCGACAGTCCCCTGCAATACCGGATCTTCAATTACAAAACGCAACGGTACCATGGTGCGTCCGTTAACGATTTGGCAGGGAGGATTAAACACTCGGAGCTGACCATCTATTTTAATCCCTGGACTCCAGTCAGCCTGAGATATACCGGTTGAGCCTATAAACATTAAAAAACAAGTAATGATTACTAAAATTACCTTCTTCAACTCACCAACTCCTTAATTTGAATATATTTGAATAATTCTAATAGAGATGGAAAATACCTTGAGGTAAATAATAGCAATAAAAAAACCGGCGTTCAGATCGCCGGCTTATTCCAAGAATATATTAGATTTTTAGTTGGTATATTTCTTGCGTGGGAACAACATATTCAGATCAGTAACGGGAACATGAACCATATTATCCTGGCTTACTATGGCCAGGATCACCATCTCTTCTCCGCTGTATTCTTCATTATATGAACCCAGCACACATATCGTCATTACATTGCCATCCATATAAACGGTAAATAAATCTCCTTTATCCAACGCTATCCCCCCATAGTTGGCCATCCACCAAGACCTTCTCTGCTTTGGAACGGAAATCAAACGGGTGCCCATCAAAAATAACCAGGTCAGCGCGTTTTCCCTCTTTAATCGTTCCCAGTTCGTGGTCAACTTTTAGCAGTTGAGCGGGAACACTGGTTATGGCATGCAAAGCCACATCTTCGTCAAGTCCTTCGCGAACCGCCAGGGCAGCACACACCCGCAGATGTTCTATGGGTATTACCGGGTGGTCAGTTATAAAACTGAATTTTACTCCCCTGGCGGCCAGAGTAGCAGCATTCTTGAAAGCCACTTCCTTCATTTCCACTTTGGCCCGGTTTACCAGTAACGGGCCTAAGAATACAGCCACATCTCTTTTTACCAGTTCGTCCGCGACCAGCATTGCTTCCGTACCATGCTGGAGCAGCATATCTATATCAAATTCGTCTTTGATACGCAAAGCGGTTAGAATATCATCAGCACGGTGCACGTGAAGCAACAGGGGCATTTCTTTCTTTAACACTTTAAAGATGGGAAGATTGTGAAATAGCTCCCGGGCTTTGAGATCATCCTTATCCATAAAACTGCGTGCAGTCGATAAGGCCTCTCTTAATAGGCTGGCACTAGCCATACGGGTCTTGGGGGACTTCTTCTGTGCTCCGTAAACCCTTTTCGGGTTTTCGCCCAAAGCTGCTTTTAGTCCCCAGGGGTTGCGGTAAATCATGTCACCCAGGCTGGAAGCCAAGGTCTTCAAGAATACAGCCTGACCACCCAAAATATTAGCGCTGCCGGGCATGCACATAGTTCTGGTAACACCGCCCCGCAGGGCATCGACAAAAGCCAAATCCATGAAATTTATCCCGTCTACAGCCTGTAGTTGCGGCGTTATCGGGTCGCTGGTCTCGTTGACATCGTCTCCCTCTACCCGGTAAATTTCCTCTTCTAATCCAATATGGGTATGAGAGTCGATGAATCCAGGACAAATATATTTGCCCTGGGCATCTATAACTGTGCTGTCTGCAGGGATCTTAACCGTCTTGCCCACTTTATGGATAAACTGACCCTCGACCAATATTATCCCACCGTTAATAACTCCAGACTTATCCATAGTAAGTATCTTGCCGCCTTTAATCGCTAACACAAAAGAGATCCTCCCCTATTTTTAGGGAAAGTCATCCTCGACCGTCCCTTATATTTTATGAATATGACTCACATATGGTTCTAACCGCGCCCTGCCATATTCTACCCGGCTAACAAAGCTCAGAAATTCAGCCTTGGCTTTTACCAAGGGCTGCTGCTGTCATGGCGGCAAATAATCGGGCGGAATTGTCATCTTCCAAACATTCCGGGTGCCATTGCACCCCTATATAGAATGGGTAATCCCGACTCTCAATTGCCTCTACCGTACCATCACCCGCCAGAGCAGAAACATACAGACCTCGGCCCGGTTGCTTGGCCGCCTGGTGATGAAAGCTGTTGACCCGTATATGTTCATCACCAATAATAATTCCCAAGCGGCTGTTTTTTTCTATAAATATATCATGAAAGGGATGATTGCGGGGAGCTTTTTGGTTATGGCTCATGGGACTGGTGATATCCTGCACCAGCCCCCCGCCGGCAGCTACGTTAAGTATTTGGCAGCCTCGGCAAATTCCCAGCACAGCTTTGGATAACATGCATGCTTGGCGAGCTAGGCTCAATTCAAACCAATCCCGCAGCGGATCAATTTCCCCACAGAGCTGCTCTGGATATTCCCCCCAATATACTGGATCTAGGTCGCCTCCTCCGGAAAAAACAAAACCCTGACAAATACGAAGATAATCTTCAATTAATCCCTCATCCATTGTACTTGGAAGCAAAATGGCTATTCCTCCAGCAGCAGTGATGGCAGATACATAAAAATCTTTAAATAGAAAGGCGTTGTTTTCAGGCTGGTAGTTACCCGTGATACCAATAATCGGCTTCATCAAAATCCCCCCATTATAACGTATCAAACCGATGACGGGAGTGAAGATTTTGTACACGATCAACCCTAATTCATCGTGGTATTCGTCGAGGAAAATTTTAGTAGGTCAAGGCGGAGGATTGAGTAATACTATATGTATTGCGATTGACGACAACGCAGATATACTAAAATTTAACCGGCGATAACATGAAGAATTAGGGTCGACCGTGTACTCAGCATGAAAAAAGCCCGGAGGCGGCATAATGTATGGGGACACACCCTAATTAAGGTTTTGGGACACACCTCTTCGAGGAATGTCCCTTGGAATGTCCCTTGGAATGTCCCCGTAACATGTACGTTGCTTAAACGGACTTCTAAAATTAATGCTGAGATTCAATTTTGTCATCGGCTTGACAGGTTCATAGCAGAACCTGCTTTTATATAATATGCAATACTAGTCGTATATGTATTAAATTTCGTGCAATTCCAGACTGACGGCTAGCGCCTTGTCAACTTTCTCCATCATTTCGTCCTTCAAAACCGCAATTCTTTGTTTCAGACGGGTCTTATCAATAGTCCTTATTTGTTCAGTTAATATGACTGAATCACGTTCCATTCCATATGTATCGGCTTTTAGTTCCACGTGGGTGGGCAGTTTAGCTTTATTAATCTGCGATGTAATGGCCAGCACTATAGTCGTGGGACTGTACTGATTGCCGATGTCATTCTGCACTACCAAAACCGGTCGTATGCCTCCTTGCTCAGAGCCTACAACCGGATTAAGCTGGGCAAAATAGATCTCGCCTCGTTTAATCATTTATCATATCACTCCAGCAGTTTAGATTCACAACATTCTTAATAATCTTCCTCCAGGCTGGAAATTTCTAAGGCAATGGTTAAATTAATAGGAGCCATCTCCATGTACCCTTTTTTCATTTGCTCAATCATCAATTCTCTCTTACGATTATCCAGATAAAACATTATAGCTTCCCGCACGATCTCACTGCGGTTTCTATTTTCCAAAGCAGTAAAATGATCTACTTCCGAGAGGAGGATTTCAGATATAGTAATTATTATTCGTTTCGAGGCAGGCAATGTATGCACCCCCATAATAAATATACAATGATATATCTATTATATAGACAAGGCCTCGAGCTCGCAAATCCAATAATTACTTATAAGCTTTTAATCGACATATATTCTGCTTATCCGGTTGGTGGGAGCGCAGACAATTTCATAATTAATCGTCCCCATCAAGTCTGCCAGATCATCAGCGGTTACACCGTCCTCCGGCCTGCCAAATAATATAACCTCATCACCAGCCCGAACATCATCCATTCCACTCACATCAAACATACATTGATCCATACAAACGGTTCCAATTAAAGGCACCTTCTGTCCCCTGATGGAAGCCCAGCTCCGGTTGGAAAGAAGCCGGTGGTACCCATCGCCATAGCCTATGGGTACAGTTGCTACTTTGGTTTCTTGCTGACTAATATAGGTCCGCCCATAGCTTACTGAATAATCGGCAGGTATTATTTTCACAAAGCTTATTCTGCTTCTGAGCCGCATGGCAGGAACTAGTTCTAGGGTAGATTTATCGACCTCATGGGATGGATATAAGCCATAGGTCATAATACCGGCTCTCACCATATCAAAATGCACTTCCGGCATTTCCATTATCGCCGCACTGTTAGCCAGGTGTTTGAGAGGGATTGAGATCCCTGATTTCTCCACTCTCACGACAAAATCTTTGAATATTTCTGCCTGCCGCCAGGCGAAACTCTTATCAGCACAGTCGGCGGTAGCCAGGTGACTGAATATTCCCTGGATTACAATTCCGGGTAGGAGAGCTATTTCCTGAATCAGTGCCAATGAAGCTGCATCTGGTTTAAAACCTATCCTTCCCATTCCGGTTTCAATCTTCAGATGCACCCGGGCCTCCTTATCCAAACTTACAGCAACCTTCGATAAAGCCAGCGCAGTATCCAAGTCGAACACGGTTGTATCGATTCGATTCTCCACCATTAAATCTGTACAATCCTCAGGAGTATAACCTAAAACTAATATCTGCGCTGTAATATCATTTTCACGCAGGGTCATGGCCTCACGAGGGCTGGCCACTCCCAGGTAGGTGGCACCTTCCTCCAGGCAGACGCGAGCAACTTCCAGCATACCGTGCCCATAGGCATTAGCCTTTACTACTGCCATAAGACGCGTTTTGGGGGTAATCAATCGTTTAATTCCTGCCACATTACTTCTGATTGCCCTTAAGTCTATTTCTGCCCAGCTTATTACGCAATTATCCATCTCTTTCAACCAATGCTTTTAAAATATCATTGCGCGAAATAATACCAATCAGTTTCCCATGTCTCAATACAGGTACGCGATTGACTTTGTGCTTCTGCATAATAGCTACTATCTCATTCACGGAACTATCTTCCTCAACGGAGTAAACCTTGTCAGTCATTGCTTCCTTTACATCAGTAGCCGTATATTTCTTGAGATCGTTGTTAAATCGTATGGGATTCTCCAAATAAATAATACTGTCAAATAATGTGATATAAAATGGAACCCTTAACTCAGTAGCTTTTATCATTAAATCTTTTTCCGTAACAATACCTATTACGTGATTATATTCGTCCACCACCGGAATCCCGCTGATTTTGTTGTCCAGCAGAATGCGTGCAGCATTTTCAACCTTTTCTTCCGGTCGGACGGTAATAACATCTTTGGTCATTATATCTTTCGCTAACATTTGCCCACCCACTTTCTTAGCTTTTATTAACATTTCTCCAATGCCTTCAATATATACGGTAAGTGATCAATCAGATCTCCCGCCACCATGCCTTTCTGACCGGTAATCTCCGCGGCTCTATCTCCGGAGCAGCCATGAACATAAACACCCGCCAAAGCAGCCTGCTGAGGTCTGAGGCCCTGGGCAATTAAACCAGCGATTATTCCGCTGAGAACATCACCGCTGCCTGCCGTAGCCATACCGGGGTTGCCGCTGGAATTTACAAATACTTCGCCGGAAGAGGTGGCAACCACCGTTTGATTGCCCTTCAAAACCACTGTAATACCCCAAGCAGTTGCATATTGGCGAGCAATTTCCAAGCGGTTATGTTGTATATCTTCTACCGTCAAGCCGGTTAATCTGGACATCTCTCGAGGATGAGGAGTAATAACAATCGGAATCTGACGGCCTTTGAGTATTCCTGCATCTCCTTCCAAAGCATTAAGCCCATCCGCATCTACCAAAATTGGTACCCCAGAGTTCTCCAGCACAAAACGGATTATAGCATTGGCCTCCGGGTAGCGTGACATACCGGGTCCAATCGCGCAAACCGATACAGTTCCTAATAGATTTTCCAAAGCCGGTAAGGCCTCTATAGAAATACAGGCCGCACTGGTTTGGGCTAGGGGACGGCTCATAACTTCCCGCGCCGATGCACCAACAATCGGCACTAGAGATTCAGGCAGAGCGGCGGTTACCATACCCGCTCCGCTGCGTAAAGCTGCACTGGCAGCCAATATTACTGCACCCGTCATACCGGCTGACCCTCCAGCAACCATAACATGTCCATATGTGCCTTTATGAGATTCTGCGCTGCGAGGTTTTACATACTTACTAATCAAAGCTTTATCGATCAAGTTAAGTTTCAAATCTCCATCCTCCAAAAGAGGACCAGGAATGGATATATCAGCAACGATTAATTTACCCACATAGTCGCGGCCGGGCTCTATAACCTGTCCCAATTTGGGCAGGGCAAAGGTTACTGTGTAGTCTGCCTTTAGCGCTGTACCATGTACTTTGCCCGTATCGGTTTCCACCCCTGACGGAATATCTACAGCTACCACTGGTGCCTTGCACAAATTAACCATCTGGATCACCCGGGTCTCAAAATTATTAAGGCTGCCTCGGAAGCCGATACCATAAATAGCATCAACAATTAAGTCAGCCGACAGCAAAGCAATCATCAAGCGGTCAAAATCTTCATCAGCCCTCAATGGGATTAGATTGGCTTCCATTTTTTCAAGAATGCAGTAGTTGGCATAGGCATCAGGACTTAGATTTTGTGATTCCCCCAGCAAGAAAATATCAACCGTGGCCCCCGCATTCATAAGATGCCTTCCCAGAACGAGACCATCTCCCCCATTGTTACCTTTGCCGGCCAGTATGATTACTTCAGCTTTATGCAGCTCACCAATAATACCCTTAACTGTTTCCAAAACTCGTAGACCCGCATTCTCCATCAGCAGCAAACTGGGTATTAAATAATTATCTGTAGCCCGCCTGTCAATCTCTTTCATCTGATCTGCATACAAAAGCTTCATTTAATTAATCACCCCTTATCAGCAATAACCACAGCTATTGCCTGCTCCCGGCTATGGGAAAGGCTGATCGCCAAGTTATTAATATTAACTTCCCGGGCCCTCTGGCGAGCAGCACCATGAAGTATAATCTGTGGTTTTCCCTCTGTGTCAACTATTACTTCGGTATCGTGAAATCGTATTCCCTTAATAAATGCATTATCCAACTTACGCACTGCTTCGCGGGCAGCAAACCTAGCTGCTAGTGAAGGGTATGGATCCTTTTTCTTAAAACAATAATCTAATTCCTGAGCAGTAAACACTCGTTTCAGGAAACGGGGCGTTCTGTCTATTACATTTTTCAGTCTGGCTATGTCTACAATATCAATACCAATCAGCAAAGTATCCCCCCTGACCTGTCATAGATATCCGGGGTTCGCAAATAATACAACATTTGACCAATCCGTACCAAAGATACCGCCATCATTGCAACAGGGATTACAATACAATGACTTTGCTGGAATGCAGCATGTCTTCCACTATGGAATACATATTCCCCACTTTGCCTACCTCTAATTTATCAGACATGCCATAAAAATCCAGACAAGTCCCGCAGGAAAGAACCTCCACTCCATTAATCTCTAATTGCTTGATATGATCGATTAGTTCCGAACCAGAGGTGGTAAGTAATACACCACTATTCAAAAAAATAAGAGTTTTAATCTCTCCCTCTATTTGGGTAAGGGTGTACATAAAACTCTTCATCAAAATACTGCCCAGTTTATCATCGCCTTGACCCAGCACATTGCTTTTCACCAATACTACCGTATTGCCTCGCAGATTATCTTTTTCCGGTTGAAGCTCTTCCTTAACAATATTAATGTAGAAAGATCCGTCCTGCTCCTCAATCATGCTTTCCAGATTTAAGGTCTTCACCATTCTGGATATATTCTCGAGGGCCGCCTTGTTGTCAACAATAGCCAAGACCTCACTAACATCATGGCTATCAAGTGCCTTTTTGGTCATAATCACTGGTTCCGGGCAGGCCAGACCACGGGCATCAACTGTTCTTTTCATTTAACCAGTCATCTCCTTTTGCTCTTCTTACAGGTACATTCTACCATAATCCCCGATATCCACACCAGTACGCGCTCTTCACCAAGTTTTTTTTGTGAAACTTTTGGCTAGGTTTTTCTCCGCTAAATATAATATAATGTCTTATATGATTGGTCAGACCACTAGGCCACTAGACAGGAAGGTCGGGTACTAAACTTATGCGGCAATATACCAGTTTCCCCCTCTGTTTTTAATTATCGTGGGCGGTTTTGGCAGTGGCAAAACCGAGGAAATCTGGTTTCATTGAAAGCTTCATATAACATGTATCTCTGGCAGCACTATGGAAGAATGGAGGAACAATATGTTAGAACTACGAATCAACGGGTTTGGCGGGCAGGGCTCCGTTACCCTGGCTCACTTGTTAGCGCAGGCTGCGCTGGAAAACGGTGAGCAGGGACAGGCCTTGCCTTTCTTCGGGGTGGAACGCCGCGGAGCGCCGGTGCGGGCAGCAGTGCGCATGTCCCCCACTACTATCCACGCGCACAGTCAATGCGAGCTGCCCGATTACGTGGTAGTGATGAGCGAAAAGCTCATCGAAGCGGCGGTCAGCGAAGGCATTACTGCGATCGGCACCGTGATCATTAATGCTCCCCACGCCGTAGTCGTGGATAAGCATCCTACCTGGCATTTGGACGCTGATTTCCTCGCCCGCGAAGCCGGATTATTTTCCGCCGACGGACCCAATATCAATATTCCACTGTTTGGCGCGGTGTGCCGGGTGCTAAACATCCCGCAAAATATTATGGAACAAACCCTACTGAATAAATGGCCGGGCAATAACGGTGAGCGCAATCTGGGCGCCGCTGGCAAGGCTTATAATACTGTAACGCAGATTAGCGAAAGGAATGGAACTAAATGAAATCAGTTACGAAAGCCTACCGGCCCATTTCCTGGCCTATGAAGGGAGCCGGCGGTGACACCGGTTCCTGGCGAGCGCACCGTCCGGTCGTTGACACACAGAAATGCACCAAATGTCAATTTTGCTGGGTATATTGTCCGGAAGCGGTCATTGACCGCATTGAAATTACTATTGATTACCGCTACTGCAAGGGCTGCGGCGTATGCGCCACAGAATGCCCCACCGGCGCAATCAGCATGGAAAAGGAGGAGTAGCCGTATGAAAGCTGCACAAGTTATAATGGATACCGGTGCTCATGCCGCCGCGCTGGCCGTAAAAACCGCCCGGGTGGACGTCGTGCCCGGCTACCCCATCACTCCCCAGACCAGCATTATGGAAGCGATGGCCGCCATGGTTGAAAATGGCGAGCTGAACGCCCGCTTCATTCCGGTGGAAGGCGAACACAGCGCTATGGCCGCTGCCGTGGCCGCATCCGCTGCCGGCGCCCGCGTTTTCACAGCCACCTCAGCCAACGGATTGCTGTATATGCACGAAGTTTTACATATGGCTTCCGGTGGCCGTTTGCCGGTCGTAATGGTCAATGTCAACCGTGGTATTTTTGCCCCCTGGACCCTGTGGGCTGATCATCAGGACTCATTTGCTCAGCGCGATACCGGCTGGATCCAATATCATTGCTCCTCTAATCAGGAGGTGTTCAACACTATTTTGCAGGCCTTCCGCGTGGCCGAACAGATCAATATCCCTGTGATGGTCAACTTTGACGGATTTGCTATCTCGCATTGTTTGATGCCCCTCACCCTGCCACCCCAGGAGGATATCGACAGTTTTCTGCCCCCGCATGAACCGGAATGGCGGCTCGACCCGGCTAATCCCTCTTCCTTTAGCAATGTGACCATGGCGGCCGAATACGCACCCTTCCGCCAGATGCTGTCCGACGATATCATGGCGTCCATCCCGCTGGTAAAGCAGGCGGCACAGGAATATAAGGATATCACCGGCATGTGGGATGGCGACACCATCGACACCTATCGGCTGGAAGACGCCGAAGTGGTAGCCTTTGCTGTCAACAGTATGGCAGCAGAATTAAGACTTTCCGTCGATATCCTGCGTGAACAGGGCATCAAAGCCGGCTTGCTCAGACCGCGCCTATATCTGCCTTTCCCTGCTGAGGATATCATCAGCGCACTGCCGCAAAATGCGCAGGTGATGGTACTGGATCGTAACTATAACTTCGGCCACCCCGGCGGCATTTTGGCTTCCGAGCTGAAAAGCGTGCTCTTTGGCCGACGTAACGACATCACGGTTAAAAACCGGGTAATAGGCATTGGTGGCATCGATCTGACCCGCCGTTTCATGGCCGCCGAGATTCGCGCCATGATGGAGGACTAAAAGCATAGACCATGAAAGGAATGGATGAGATATGACTACCAGTATTAAAAAATTACCGGATAATGAGCAGGTTTTAAGCGGTAACGGTGCCTGCGGCGGATGCCCCGCCACAATGGCCTTGCGCATCGTGGGCAAGGCTTTGGGGTCAAACGCCATCATGCTGCTGACCCCCTCCTGCTCGGTAGCCAGCATGGGCATGACCCCCAAGCTTGGCTACAACTGGCCTGGCATTAATATTTGCTTTGCGACCGCTGGCTCTTCGGCCTCCGGCATTACCCACGCGGTGGAAATAATGAAGGAAAAGGGCCGCCTGCAAGGCGAGCTGCCCACTATATTCAGTTGGGTGGGCGACGGCGGCACCTATGACATTGGCTTTCAGGCACTTTCAGCCGCAGCCGAGCGCAACGATAACATGATTCACTTTTGCTATAACAACGAAGCTTACAGCAACACCGGCGTGCAACGCAGCGGTGCCACCCCGCGCGGCACTTTCACCACCACTACCCCCACCGGCAAGCGCCAGCCCAAGAAAAACATGGCCCTGCTGATGCTGGAACACAATATTCCCTATGTGGCTACAGCCACCGTGGCTTACCCCGGCGACCTGTACGACAAGGTGGTAAAAGCCAAAAGCATCCCTGGTATGAAATACATCGAAATTCTAGCCCCCTGCTATTTAGGTTGGCAATTCGATATGCCTGAAACCGTGCAGCTGAGCCGTATGGCTGTGCGCAGCGGTGCCTGGCTGTTATGGGAAGCGGAAAATCGCAAGATCAGCTTTAATAACCCCAGCTCTCTTATCATCAGCGGCAAAAAAAATGCTGACCCGGTCGATGAATACGTAATGAAGCAGGGTCGCTTCAACCGCCTGCTTAAAGGCCCTGACGCTGCGCAGCGCATCGCCGAAATTCAAGGCGACATTGATCACGAGATCGCTTTTATGCGGGAACGGGCGAAGATTACGATTTAGTTTTCACTATGTTTAGTATCACAGAAAGGGCGTTTTTATTGACGTTTCAACCGATTAAGGCTAAGAAAATATATGAAGAGATTGTGGAACAAATACGAGGAATGATTACCAGGGGTGAGCTTAAGCCCGGAAACAAACTGCCCCCGGAGCGCGATATGGCGGAATTCCTGGGGGTCAGTCGGGCGTCCGTACGGGAGGCCCTTACTGCCCTGGAAACCATCGGAATCCTTGATATACGTCCTGGTGAGGGTACATTTGTAAAGCGTACCAGTGACTCTGAAACTTTTGGGTCCCTAACCCTGCTTCTGTCAGTCGAACAAACCCCTGAGGTGCAAATGATGGAGGTAAGAAGAATCTTAGAGACAGAGTCAGCAGCTTTGGCGGCAAAACGCGCAACAGATGCAGACCTCCAAAAGATTGAAGAAAGCTTGTTAGTCATGAAGACAGCCGAGACTATTTCTGATGCGGTTGATGCTGACGTACGCTTCCATTTTGCTATTGCTGAAGCAACAAAAAATTCAGTGCTGCTGCGTATTATGAACACAGTTGCTGACCTCATGCATCATACTTTCAGACAGGATCGGGAAAATCTATATGCCAATCCCGAGCTGGGTGCTCGCGTTCTAAGCGAGCACGAGGCTATTCTCAAGGCTCTTCAGGCCAGGAATTCAGATGAAGCCTGGTCCAAGATGCTTGAACATATCAATAACATAGAGTCATCTATTGGTTCCGCATCTCTTCTTTAGCCTGCAAGAGAGCAACAATTACTTTGTTTACCGGTGTAGCGATACCATAACGTTCACCTAATTTTAACACTGCTCCATTTAAAGCATCAATTTCAGTTTTCCGCCCTCTCTGAATATCCTGCAGCATGGAGGCATGGTGCAAGGCAGTAGTCGGAATCATCTGACCATAAAAGGCCTTTTGGTAACCTTCTGCGTCTGGCCATAACGTCTCCTGGCCATGGGCTGACAGAACCGCGAAAATCTCCTCTATCATACTGTTCATAAGTGATCTGGTATGTAAATTTTCCGCCAGCTTGCCATAGGGTACTTCCAGAATTGCACCCAGTGGATTTAGAGCCGAATTATAAATGATTTTGCCCCACACAAATTTCATTACCTCGGTAGATGTACGGGTGGGTATCCCTGCTTCATTGAAAATCTGGCTAAAATTCTCTAAAACCGGTATATCTATAAGATTGGCAGGTGAGCCGATAACTACGTCATCGGCGATGACCGTAACTTTTGACGTGCCCAACCCGGTCGTCTCAGCCCCAAATATTACCCTTCCCAGAATCAGCTGGGAAGCCTGAATAAACTGAGCTGCTGCCTCAAAATTGCCATATCCGTTTTGGGCCAGTAGAACAAAAGTGCCCGGTGAGATAACCTTAGCGATCAGACGTGTTACTTCTTCGGTCTCATAAGATTTTACAGTCAAAACCAGCAAATCATATTCTTTGTCTCTTATCTCTTCTATCTCGGTCAAAAGTCCATCCAAATGGACAGCATGGTCGCCCCATATACCGCTTACTTGTACGCCGTTCTCTTTTACACTATTGATAACTACCTCCCGATCCAGACCATCGACCTGATGCCCCTGTTCCTTCAGCAGGCAGGAGTAGACTGATCCTAAAGCCCCCAGTCCAAAAACTAAAATTTTCATAATTACTGCCACCTTCCCTAAAATAGCTAAAAATAATTCTAAATAATATTCTATATTCTAATACATTGTGGCTATTTATGGGGAAGTTTAATGGTGTAGTTTATATATTTTTTCGGACTTAGTAATAAGAACTATTTAATCAAACCCAAACTTCTGTAAGTCTCAGGGTCAGCCTTACCTGTCGGGTTCAGACCATGCCAAGTTTGGTAGTACTTTACAGCTAACGTGGTCATTTTCCCGTATTTTCCATCTACATCGCCAAAAACCAATCCTTTTTCTTTAAGGCGACGCTGTAAATATACAACATCCTGCCCAACTGATTTTTCTTGTAGGATACGAGTCTTAAAATATTTCGGAATAATTTGACCGTTATTCATAATTTTGACCGGGGTTCCTACAGGAATAAGCGAGTATAAAGCCTCTACGTCTTTGTTGCGCATCCGAATACAACCGTGGGATGAAGACCAGCCAATTGAATTAGGCTGATTGGTTCCATGAATGCCATATGTACCCCAGGGTACACTAAGCCTCATAAAACGGGTACCGAAAGGACCACCTATTTTGCTTGACTTTTGTACAATCTTCCATTCTCCCAAAGGCGACGGAGTTCCACTTTTGCCTGTTCCTACCGGAAATTTTTTAATTGGTTGGTTGTCGGAAAAAACAGTTAAAGTGTGTTTAGCTACATCAATTTCTATCCTTATTTGGGGCTGTCCCTGGGTCAGACATGGCTCATCTGCATCTTCGTTTATAAGCTTTTCCCATACTTCCTGGGTTACTTTACCATCCGCCTTAAGGTTATTGGCAATCTGAAATATTTTTACAGCATCAAATGCCGCCTCATTGTATATTCCATTCGGTTCTATTTCATACCCTAGTTCGCGCAGCCGTGCCTCCACCATCCAGACCGCATCTCCCTGCAACTCAGGTTCGGCCAGGTATAAAGTCGGGAAATCGTTCCGATCTACTCGCACCGGCGATTCCGGGACTATTTCTTGGCTGCTTAATCCCCGGGCAGGAAAAATTATGATTGCAAACATTGCCAATAATATTAATAAGAACTTCTTAGTACGTAACATAGAGTAGTCTCCTTAATATTTATATCACCTGTTTAAGGCTTGCTTAAATCTAGGATAATTATTTAATCATGCCCAAGCTGCGGTATGTTTCTTTGTCAGCTACTCCGGTTGGAGTCAGCCCGTGCCAAATTTGATAATACTTTACTGCCAGCACAGTCATTTTCCCATATCTTCCATCGGCATTATCAAACATTATGCCCTTTTCCTTCAAGCGAGACTGTAAATAAACTACATTCTGCCCGTATGATTTTTCTTTTAAGGTAGGTGCCGAAAAAGACTTGGGGAAAATTTGTCCGTTTTCCATAATCTTAACGGCTGTTCCCATAGGAATAAGAGGGTACAAAACTTCTACATCCTTATTTCTCATCCGAATACAGCCATGTGATAAACTCCCGCCCACCGAATAAGGTTTATCGGTTCCATGAATACCATATATACCCCAGGGCACATTTAATCTCATCCAACGAGTACCGAATCCATTTCCCCAATTTAAAGATTTCTGGGTTATTTTCCATTCTCCCAGGGGAGATGGGGTCGAACTTTTCCCGACTCCTACCTTAAATTGTTTTATTTGTTGATTATCAGAAAATACGGTAAGGGTATGCTTGACTAAATCTATTTCCATTCTAATCTTGGCCCCGGTCTCAGTCCCTGTTAAACAAGGTTCACCACCCTCGTCGGCCATTAGCTTTTTCCAAACCTCTTGCGTAACAATACCATCAACTTTAAGGTTATTGGCCAGTTCAAATATACCGATCAAATCGCTGGTAGTCTGATTATAAATCCCGTCCGGTTCTATTTCATAACCCAATTCACGCAGCCGGGCCTGAACCAGCCATATAGCATCTCCCTGCAGCTGTGGATTGGTCAGATATAGCACCGGATAATCAGTACGATCCACCCTTTGTATTGGCGGCGAGGCTTCAGCAGGGGCCTGCTCAGCGGCGCTGGCTGTTTGCGGTCCAAAGCTGATAATGATAAATAGTGTAAAAAGAATTGATAAGAGCCTATGTGCATTTGCCACAAAAAAACCTCCTTGAATTTTCATACACTATTTATTGTGCCCGCCAGGAACCCGAATAACTCCTCCCATGTCATCAAAAACGTTATTTAAAATTTAACAATTTTAGGAGAGAATTATTCTTTGCCCTGTATTCTGGTGGAAAAGAGCTGCCTGCAGCCAGAAGGAATAGGCGGTCGGATTCTCATTTATAGTCCCCGCATAATTATTAAATTGCTGCCTGGCTTTTTCTTCCAAGTCAGAATTCCCCGCTATTCTAGCTAGACGCAGAAAGTTAAGGGTTGCCACCGCATTGTCGGAGGGCATTGCCCCATCGTAGACTTCCTTGGGCCGGGTGAGGAGTTGTTCACTGTCCTCACCATAAAAGAACAAGCCGCCCTCTTGCTCGTCCCAGAAAAAATTGAGCAGATCATCATTCAACTCTACTGCCATCTGTAAATAACGACCATCTGCGCCAGCTTCGTTTAACTCCATAAGCCCCCATATTAAATAGGCATAATCCGATGCATAAGCCGGGTAAAGAGCTTCACCATCCCGATAACGGGATAAGAGCCGCCCATCTTCCCGCCTAAGCTTTTTCAGAATAAAATCCGCCGCTCTTTGAGCCGCGTGTAAAAATCGTTCATCTTTCATAATTCGATAACCCATGGCCAAAGCAGCTATCATCAGTCCATTCCAGGCGGTTAGAATCTTATCATCTTTTAATGGCTTAATCCTTTTTTCCCGCAGCTCAAAAAGCAACTGCCGGTCTTCTTTAAATTCAGTACGAGCGTCTAAAGGCTGAGATTTCTTGATGAGATTAGGAATATTTCGGCCTTCAAAATTACCCTGCTCAGTAATATCATAGACTTCACAATAGGAAGTCCCGTGCGAATCCAAGGCATTCATCACCTCATTTAAACTCCAAACATAGAATTTGCCTTCCTCCCCTTCCGAATCAGCATCCTCAGCTGAATAAAAACCACCTTCGGGAGATTGCATATCACGCATAACATAGGTAAATATATCGCTGGCAACCTGACTGTACAGTTCCCGTCCGGTTATCCGGTAAGCCTCCAGATAAGCCATGGCCAGGAGTGCATTATCATAGAGCATTTTTTCGAAATGGGGAACCAGCCATTTTCTATCTGTCGAATAACGGGCAAAACCAAACCCGATATGGTCATAAATACCACCCTGGTACATTGCAGTTAAAGTCTTCTCTACCATTGCCAAAGCCTTCGCATCCTTATTTTGTTCATAATATTTAAGCAAAAAGACTAAGGAATGAGGAGCAGGAAACTTGGGTGCTGACCCAAAGCCGCCGTAGGCACTGTCAAAGATCTGTGCATAATGTTGGAAGGCCTCTGTAAATACCTCCTTGGACAAAGATATGCCTCGCCTCGCTCCAGATGTCTTTTTAACCCAGTTGCTAACTTCTTGTCCAGCCTGCAAAGCTTTTTCCCGGTCGTTTTCCCACAGTCCAGACAAACGATTTAGCAATTCAATAAGCCCCATCATTCCGCCCCGATTGTGGGGAGGCAGATAAGTGGCTGCATAGAAAGGCTGGCGCTCGGGGGTCATGATTATCGTTAAAGGCCACCCTCCGCTGCCAGTTAGGGTCTGACATACCTGCATATAGATATGGTCAATGTCCGCTCGTTCCTCCCGGTCAACTTTTATGGCCACAAACTTTGATTTTAATAACTCAGCAACATCAGTGTTCTCAAAAGACTCCCTTTCCATGACATGGCACCAATGACATGTTGAATACCCGATGCTTAGGAATATGGGTTTATCCTCCTGAGCAGCTTTATTAAATGCTTCCTCACCCCAGGAAAACCAATCCACCGGATTGTAGGCGTGTTGCAGTAAATACGGACTTTTCTCGTGTATTAAGCGGTTCGGTTTTCTTTCCACTAGGTTATCATTCATTAAATTAAACACCCCCCATTAAATAATTTTGATCTTCGGTTCCATAAGATGGCTGGCATATCCAAAATCAATGATCGTAATATAACTATATCTTTTGAAACAGCTATAAATTTAATTCCTTCAGAAATAATAAAAGACGATATCAATCGCCTTTCTTATTCTATAAAAATTATCCCTTGATTTTTCCATTTTTGTTTCCCTGTATTCGTCCCTGAGCTTTAATACGGGGATTTATCTCATCGCTTCTTTACATATGTTGCCATTGCAAACATTAGTTAACTATTAACAATGTATAACTGGAATTACTTTTAATGGCAAAAGCGGGCAGATAAATTGAGTTTAAATTACATCTTAAATAGCAATTAACGTGGAATTAAAATTTTGTTACTAGATTTTCCCACCAACATCATCTTTATATATTCATAGGTTGTATCTACTCCACCATATTCCGCACCGTAGTTTATAGTATAATAGGCGAGGAAACTATGCAGGACTAAATTGGAGGCAAGCAATGAATCTGCTTACATATGCTGGGATATTTTTCAGTATGTTAATTGAAAATATGGGTGTGCCATTCCCAGTGGAGGCCAGCTATCTTTTGGCGGCGGCCTTAATTAAGCAGGGACATTCATATGCACTGATGCTCATTCTACTTACCGGAGGTCATTTGGCCGGCAGTATGCTGGCTTATGGGTTCGGGCGTTGGGGAAAAGACCGGCTGATAAATCGTTGGAGCCATAAACCGGGTTTCATGAAGGTAAACGATTCCATTCATAAATGGTATGACCGTTATGGGAGCATAACTATCTTTGCCACACGTTTTATCGGCTATGTGCGTCCCTGGTCCTCACTGGTAGCCGGTTATGCCCGCATAAGATGGCAGCCCTTTTTAGGTTGGACTTTTATCGGAACCCTTTTGTTCAATATAATAGTGCTTCAATTCACTATATATTTTTTGCAGTGGTGGACCCGTTTCGGTTCCTTTTTCCGCTATGCATCCATTGCTCTTTTTTTGCTGTCTTTTAGTGCAATCTTTTGGGCCCAACATTACTGGCGGCGTCATAACTGATTGGTATCAAATCTGCTGAACGGGCTGTATATCACGACGAACCAGCAATTCATTACTGCGCATTAAACCTGAAAAGAGGGGTCTCAGGAAAGGATTAAGCAATTGGCTGCGATATTTATGTATCGCTTCATTCTTGGCTGTTTCAGCCTCAACCGTAAGCGTAACCTTATTCCAGACTTCATTATGCTGGGAAACTGTCAGCGGAGGTAATAAGAAACGCTGGCGGGTTAGCATCTGGGGTTCAGGGTAATATTTATAATGGACCAAGTAAGCATAGGCTTGAACATTTTGACCAGCATTGGCCCTTTTGGCTATGGCTGTCTCAACCGCCCGGCCCAGTGCAGCATGATCAGTGTGTCGGTCCTGGGGATGGGAATATATTACGTATTCTGGTTGGAAAGCAGCAATCTCCTGTTCCACCTGGGGTTCTAATTCATTAAAATGATCGGACAATTTGCCATCCGGGTAATTCCAGAAACGCAGTTCTTCGGGGAGAATTAGTAATTTATCGGTCGCGTTCTTGAATTCCTGGTAACGCTGATCCCTCATACCAAGATGGTTGCCATCGGTTGCCAAAATCACCCGTACTTGGGAACCTGCTGCTCGGCTGTTAAAGATATATCCACCTATAGCGATGGATTCATCATCCGGATGGGGGGTAAACACTAGTACCCGCTGACCAGCACCAGCGATAGGACATTCCGCTAATTTATAGAAAGTATTCTGGGGAAGAGCATTAAGCAGGAATGCCAACAAAAGATATATGACTATCACAGCTGTCACGCCTGCACAGGCCCATAATCTACGCCGTTTCATGTCTGGTAACCTCACCATATATCTTTTCAATTTTGTTTAAATTTCGGTTTAAATCGTGCTTAATTACCTTTTCCAGGCTGCGTTGACCCATACGATGAGCAAGTTCTCCGTTTTCCAAGATCAGGTTTATCTTGGCGGCTAGATCTTCGATATTTTCCGGTGCAAACAGATAACCGTTATCGCCGTTCTGCACCAGTTCTGGCAGAGCCCCCGCTGCTGCCGCTATAATCGGCAGTCCGGAAGCCATGGCTTCCATAGTCACAATACTCTGAGCTTCACAGCAGGAAGGAATTACAAAACAAGTGGCAATCTGATACAGACGCGGCAGATCATGATCCTGATGATCGAGCTGGCCCAGGAAAGAAACATAAGGATTAAGTCCTTGTTGTTCTGTTTTTCTACGCAGGCGCCCCAAAAGATTACCCCCGCCGCAAAATGCAAAGTGCGCTTTGTGGTTTTCCAGCACCAGTGGCACCGCATCCAAAAGCGTATCCAGACTTTTATCCACATCTATTCTTCCTACATAAAGGATTATGGGAAGCTCGGGCAGTCCTAAATCGGACCGGATACCAGACGGAAATTCGTATGAAAAAAATTGGTGCAGATTGACACCATTAGATATTACCACCACCGGTACTTGAACCCCCACACCTAAGAGCCACCGCTTCACAGTTTCACTGGGACAAATAACATACTGACAGGCATTGTAGAAATCCTTCATTTTCCCGGTTAAGTGCGCTTGGGAGCGTTTATACAGCGGCTTGAGAAACCGAAAGTAACTCAGAATGTATTCAAGCGTAAAGTGATGGGTTATTACTATAGGAATTCCACCCTTTTGGGCACTCTTCATCAAACAGGAACCAATGGAAGTAGGATCCTGCAGATGAATAACCTGAGGCTGCCAGCTCTCCACAATTGAATTTATCTGCTGGACAGGATGCATGGTAACCCTGAACCCTTTGCGGAAGGGATTAGGAATCGAAGGCAGTCGCTGAACGCTAAAACCTTCTTCAAAATTCTCTAGATAGCTTTTTCTGTTAGTTGACGGAGCCAGAACCAAAACCTCATGTCCCTGACCCACCAGGTATGTAGCCAGATTCCATGTAGCTACGGCAACACCTGATATATTAGGGTAAAAAGACTCTGACCCAATTATAATGCGCATAAATTATAACCCTTCCGTCAATTAATTTATCAATGGCCACACTTGTATTATGATAACATTTTTTCTCGTTTACGTATCAGATGTACAAGGTTTGATATATTATTCAATAGTTGCTTCTCATATCAGCGGACAAATCTTGTGTATAGTTAAGGTAAGCATTTATTTAACTTTTGCCGGACAATGATGAAATTGTAGCAGTACGGCTTGTCGTCGCAGCATTCTTTTTCGTGTTTGGTTTCTTTGATAAAGTTATAATTATTAGTAAAACAAAGTCCAATTATCATCAATAGTTTCTTCAATCTGTCCAAACGCAGATCTTGTAATGGCGTTATGCAGTGTATATGGAAATATTCTATCAATAACATACAGGTTATGGTATTCCTTTTAGATCTCTTTTGTGGTAACTTCTTATAAGCCTTAATACATATTTTGGGAGGTTGCTTTATGAAACAAAAGCAATTTGCAGTAATTGGCATCGGCCGATTTGGCGGGAGTCTCATCAAAGAACTGACTCGTATGGGACATGAAGTTTTGGCCATCGATCTCGATGAAGAGAGGGTAAATGATGCTGCCGATTTTAGCACTCATGCGGTCCAGGCTGATACCATGGACGAAAATGTATTGAAAGCTCTGGGCATACGCAACTTTGATGCAGTAATTGTAGCAATTGGTGACAATATTCAATCCAATATTTTAACCACCATTGTATTAAAAGAACTGGGTGTTAAAAAGGTTATATCCAAAGCCAAGAACGCCATGCACGGCAAGGTACTGGAGAAAATTGGCACAGATGTTGTAATATATCCAGAACAAGATATGGCTATTAAACTGGCACGTTCCCTGGTTTCACATAATTTTGTGGAGCAAATCAATATTTCACCTGATTATAGTATTATTGAATTGATTGTCCCCCAGACGTTTATTAATAAGAATCTGAATCAAATAAATCTACGGCAACAAATGGGAGTAAACGTACTGGCAATCAGACGGGGAGATAATATCATTGTGTTACCCGAACCGGTGGAAAGTTTGCAGAGCCAAGATATTATGGTTGTTCTAGGACGCAACACGGACCTGGAGAAATTGACCGGCCTGGATTAATGACAGTAATGATGAGGTATGAAAAATGAAAGCAGACCGGATAAGCCCGCCCCAACTATTAGTTTTAAGTTTTGCGGGACTGATAATAATTGGCAGTCTTTTGCTCACCACCCCTTGGGCTGTCCAAAATGGTCAGGTGGACTACCTGACCTCACTCTTCACATCCACATCAGCAGTGTGTGTAACTGGCCTGGTAGTAGTGGATACTGCTACGTACTGGACTCATTTCGGGCAGGTTGTGATCATGATCCTTATTCAAATAGGCGGTCTGGGGGTAATGTCCTTTGCTACTTTTTTAGCTTTGATTTTCGGTTGGAAAATTCAGCTGCGGCAAAGATTAATTATGCAGCAGGCTATGAACCAATCATCGGTTGGCGGTATAGTAAGGATATTTCGATACCTGTTAATAACCAGTTTCGTCATAGAAGCTATAGGTGCGATTATCCTGGCTATTCACTGGACTCCTTTAATGGGAATGAAGAGAGCACTATGGTTTGGTGTCTTTCATTCGATAGCAGCTTTTAATAATGCCGGTTTCGATCTGTTCGGAGGCTTTCGTAGTCTAACCGGGTTTACCAGCGATGTTACCGTAAACTTGGTTATTTCCAGTCTAATAATTCTTGGTGGATTGGGCTTTATGGTATTGTATGAATTATTCCATTATCGAAAAAGCCGTACTCTGACTCTACATGCACGGGTGGTCCTAATAACAACCGCTATTCTTATTGCGGTTGGGACCGCGATTCTATTTATCTCTGAATACCATCATGCTCTTAAAGATTTACCGTGGGGAGTTAAGCTTATGGCCTCCTATTTTCAATCGGTTTCACCTAGAACCGCCGGGTTCAATTCCATAGATTTAAATTCATTATTTTTGTCCTCGCAGTTACTCATTATCTTGCTTATGTTTATCGGTGGTTCACCCGGTTCTACCGCCGGGGGAATCAAAACCTCAACTTTCGCCTTGCTGTGGATTGCTATTATCAGCCAGCTGCGCGGGAAAAAGGATAATGAAATATTTAAGCGTCACATCCCTAACAGCGATATGTTCCAAGCCTTCACAATTGCCATGTTATCAGGCGTTACCCTTATAACCATGACCTTTCTCATATCCTTAATTCACCAGGCTGATTTGGTTCGGGTTATCTTTGAGGTAGCCTCGGCTCTCGGCACCGTGGGCCTCAGTCTGGGTTTAACCCCTGACCTTATCCCGCTTGAACAGATTATTATCATCACCACCATGTTTCTAGGCCGAGTTGGTCCTCTGACTCTGGGATTTGCTCTGGCCTACAGGAACAAACAGCCCGAAATTCATTATCCCAAAGGAAAAATTATGATCGGTTAGTTCACCAGTTGTCTCCTCATAAGCTTACGCCATGATTTTTAAAAATGGCGTATATTTTGCTGTATTTTTGCCACTCTATTAATGTTAAAAAAAATATATTTTGGAAGGAGATATTGGTGTGAATTTAAGTCAACTAGAACTGCAGAATCTTAGACACCTAATAGGTTCACATGCAACCTCTGAGAAGAAACTCAGATTTTATGCCAGCCAATCTCAGGATGCACAGGTTCGGCAGATGTTCGAGCAGTCTGCGCAATCCGCATGCGATACTCGCAAAAAATTAATGTCCTTCTTAGGATAAAGGAGTGAGAATGATGCCCAACATGCAAATGCAGGAAAAAGAAATGGTCAATGATACTCTCGCTATGATAAACGGCAGCCTCAGCGGCTATGCCAGCGTTATCAGCCAGGCATCCAACGCCCAGTTTAGACAGACCATCCAGCAAATAAGAAATGCTGATGAACAGTTCCAATTTCAGCTTTACCAGATGGCAGAACAGAAGGGTTATTATAAGCCGGCCTCACAGGCAGCACAGGCTGACATCCAGACCGTGAAATCCCAGGTCAGTCAGTAACATTCATAAAAGCAGCAAAGCTAGGGAGGTCCTTTGGGCTTTCCTGGCTTTAATTTTTGCGCATAACCTCTACGATCGCCATATCCTTGGTGAAGAGTTTCTTATATGATAAGGCCACAATCATTAGACAACCTATGGCAACTGCAGCTGCAATCATAATCATTACCACAAATTGATAGCGCACCGCCTCACGTGGATCCATGCCAGCCAGTATCTGGCCGGTCATCATGCCGGGCAGACTTACTAGTCCAACTACCATTAGCGAATTAATGGTCGGCATCATGCCTGCACTAACCGCCTTTTTAACCTGGCCTCGTACCGCCTCCCATGGAGAAGCTCCTAAACATAACAACTGTTCAACTTGCTCAATATGGGATTTAATTTCGCTGTACATGCGGTCCAGGGATAGAGCAATCCCATTCATTGAGTTCCCTAAAATCATACCGAAAATAGGTATGAGCACCTGCGCAGAATACAAAGGGGCGGGAGAGATAACCAACATTACCACAATCAAACCCACGATAAAGGTGCTGCAAGTAAGAGCAATAAAGGAAACCAGCATGGGTTTTCCGGGAACCACCCCTCACCAGCCCGGAAAAACAACCGGGACTTTTTTCAAAATATATACCATAAAGGAGGAAGATTAACTCTTCCTCCCCGATAAGTTCTCAAAACATTCTATTGTGCTAATTTGCCTGCCGGCCTGCTGGACGACGTTGCGAAGATAGGCGTGGCCTTTTGCTGCCTTTGAGGCTACTCTCATATTGGCTGAAAGCATCATAAACCTGATCAACAAAAGTCATCGGTATTTCAACCAGGGTGCTGTTGCCTTGAATCTCGATATCCCCCACCTGGCGAGGTGTAATCGAAGTATGCGTAGTTAGAAACTCTACCAGTCGGCGGGGATGAACCCCCTGGAATCTTCCTAACGGCAGTTCTACATGGGCAGTAACAGGATGAATATCCTCTACATGGGCAGTTTCCAGCTGCGGAGCTTCGCACGCTATTAACTTTAACGCCGCCCCTAGAAGATACTGGGCGTCATACCGTTCCAACAGGTCTTGCGCCATAGTACGATATATACCCTGGTCCTGGTCAGCTGTCTCAATTAATTTGCTAACTAACGTTTCCTGTCTGCGGTCAATAGCATCTTGCAGGGAGGGTAGCATCTGGCGGTTAATTTTCTTGCCAATATGTTTCTCAATAATTTTCAACTGTCTTATCTGCCGCGGTTCTACCAGGGTAATGGCAACTCCGTCCCTGCCCGCACGACCGGTTCTGCCGATACGGTGCACATACCCATCCGGATCTTCGGGAATATCATAATTGAAAACATGGGTCACCATTTCAACATCCAGCCCGCGCGCAGCCAAATCAGTCGCCACCAGTATTTCAATGGTTCCTTTGCGAAACCGTTCCATAACATGATCACGTTCCCGCTGAGACATATCCCCATGCAAAGAGTCAGCCATATAACCACGACTATTCAGCACTCGATTCAGTTCATCGGCACCCTTTTTCGTCCGGCAGAACACCAGGCTGACCGGGGGCTGGTCTACATCAATAACCCGGCAGATGGTCTCCACCTTTTGCCGAGGATTAACTTCATAATAGTATTGTTCGGTGAGCGATACCGTAAGTTCTGGAGAAGCAATTACTATTAACTCCGGATTGTTCATAAATGTCCGGCCTAATTCCCGAATTTCTGGAACCAGAGTGGCTGAAAACAGAAATGTTTGCCTCTGTTCCGGACACAACGGCAATATCCTCTCAATATCCGGCAAAAATCCCATGTCAAGCATTTCGTCGGCTTCATCCAGGACCACAAAATCTATCTCCGATAGGTTGATGGTACCGCGGTTTAAATGGTCAAGCAAACGTCCCGGAGTTCCCACTATTATTTCCGGCCGGTTTCGCAGTGCCCGCAACTGGATTTCTATAGACTGCCCTCCATATATCGGCAGAGCTTTTATTTTCAACCCTAGACCCAGGGAACAAATTTCCTCGGATACCTGTACAGCCAACTCACGAGTTGGGCAGATTACCATCCCCTGCAACCCCTGATGCGGTTTTATTCTATTTAACATGGGGATACCAAAGGCGGCGGTTTTGCCGGTACCTGTTTTGGCTTGTCCCATAATATCGCGTCCCGCCAGTCCAGGTGGAATGGATTCGGTTTGAATAGGAGTGGGGGTTTCAAAGCCCTTCTTTTCAATCATCTGCAGCAACTGGGGTTTTAGCCCCATTTCATGGAATGATTTTGTTTGGGTCAGCAAGTAATGTTCCTCCTTATAGACTGCAACCGGCCTTTAAGCAAATAAATCTCAAATTGCCCTTCCTTATAGTATAGCACATCGTAGCAATCAAAACATTCACCACATAGCCATTTAAAACAGTTTCCGGATTACCTGGCCTATTGACTCAGAAAAAACAGAGCATACGTGCCTGCCCCTACATGGGACCCAATCAATGCTCCTATTTCTGAAATTAAAAATTGGGTTGAACCAAATCTTTCTTCTACCATCCGTTTAATTTCCAGAGCACCCTCCAGATCCTTAGAATATGATATCCCTACAGTTTGATTCTTAAGAGTATAAACTCTCTGCTCCATGATGTCCAGGAGTCTTTTCTTGGCCTTTTTAAGTCCGTGGACTTTTTCCATAGGCACAATATTGCCATTTGAAATATGTAGAATTAACTTTATGTTTAGTAAATCGCCAATCGCTGCGACAGCTGGATTAACTCTTCCACCACGTTTTAACATTTCCAGATTGCCTACAATGAAAAAGTGCTGTATGCGTGTGATATTATCATTAATCTCCGCAATAACTTCCTCTTTGTTTTTCCCAGCCGCTACGGCCTGAGCAGCGCGTACTACAGTTAAACCGTAGCCTACCGATGCACTCTGCGAGTCAATAACGGTAATCCGCTCAGGATTTACTGTATCTCTGGCTATACAAGCGGTTTGATAGGTTCCGCTCAATCCTCCTGAGAACGCTACATAAATAATTTCTGTATCCTGTTCTTGCATCACAGCTTCGAATTCTGCCTGCATACTAGCAATGTTTACCTGAGAAGTGGTTGGGGTTACCCCCGCCTCCTCCAATAGATGATAGAATTCTGGAGGGTCAATGGTTAGACGATCTATATAAGTTGTACCCTTTATCATAGTGGTCATATAAAATAGTTTTACCCCGAGTGTTTCCAGAACTTCCCTGTCCAAATCGCAGCCGTTATCAGCGTAAAGAGCAATTCTCCCCATATAACCCAACTCCCCTGAAAGTTCTGAATATTGCCAGAAATAATCCAAAGTCTATAAATCCAGTATCTTGAATTTTACTATGTTTACTATTTATATACAAGCAGTTACCGTCCCTGTATGAGCCTCCCCGGACAGCCTCCTCCCTATAACATATTATCTTTGGCAGGTATTTATAACCTTTCGCAACCAGCCCAAATCCCCCTCCCTTCACAAGCGCTCGGGAAAGGTATAAAATGTAAAGATATTATCTGCACAAGACTCTGAATTTGAAGGTGAAAGTTACATGGTCAAATTTATTAAAGCATTTGGAGCTCCCCTGATACTATTTGCGGGAGCTAGTTTATTTATGGGCCTTTATTCCGGTCTTTATGACCCCTCCTTCAATAATTATCTGGCCCAAACCCATAACGTTAGCCCGTTGGCCCGAGGAGCGCTGGAATTCCCCCGTGAGCTGCCAGGATTTCTGGTCGTCTTCATTTTTACCGCCTTAATCTTCTTGGCTGACACCAGAATTGCCGCTCTATCATCCTTATTAGTAGGAGCAGCTTTATGGGGGCAGGGATTCCTGTCCCCCAATCTGACCTATATCGTTGTATGGATGATAATTTGGAGTACCGGTGCCCATCTTTATATGGCAATATCTCCGTCTATCGGTCTGCGGTTGGCCAAAGCTGGCCAGGAAGGACAGCGCCTGGGACAACTTGGGTCCTTGGAATCACTGGGTTCTCTGGTAGGTATGGCTTTGGTTTACTGGGGTGCTTCCCGCTTCCATTTCTCATTTGGAGTAATCTTCGGCTTGTCCGGCTCCTTTGCCCTTCTGGCTGCCCTATGTTTGTATCTGATCAAACCACAACCTGTGGTGCAAGTTCCGCGGCGCCTAGTTTTTAAGCGTAAATACATGTTGTTTTATGCCCTTAACATTGTTTTTGGAGCTCGCAAACAAATCTTTCTTACCTTTGCCCCCTGGGTGCTAATCAGGATTTTCAACAGCAGTGTTGAAACCTTTGCCCTGCTCGGTTTCATCGGCACCTTGCTTAGCTTGGCCTTTCGGCCTCTACTGGGAAGGGCTATTGATGTGCTCGGTGAGAAACTGATCATCTCGATCGAATCCTGCCTGCTCATAATTATGAGCATACTTTACGGGTTTTCGCCTACCTGGTTTTCCAGTGGGGTTGCCGTTATCATAATTATGGCCTGCTTTGTTGCCGACCAGTTGCTTTTTTCAGTAAGAATAGCCCGCACTACATACTTAAACAGTATAGTTGACACCCCTGAAGACCTAACCCCCACAATTTCTATGGGACTTACATTGGATCATGCTGTATCCATGCTAATTCCACTGTTGGGAGGTTTGTTATGGACTTATTATGGCTATCTGCCGGTTTTCATCGCCTCCGGGATTATTGCGATTATCAACCTTGTATTAGCCAGATTAATTCCGGTCCGGGAAATGCATACAGTTTCACCGGACAGCCTTTAGCATGAATCAGCTGCTAATAAGCTAGACTGATAACAAGATGCTATTCCCCCTTGTATACTTGCTCCCACATGCTTGCCAAACTCTTAGCGGCTGGATTAAAATATAAACACTTGTCTAGGGGAGACACGTTAAAGACTATCGGGAACCGAATGGTCTGGCTGCTTTTGGAGCGCTTAAACGAGGCACTCCAGTTTACATATTTGTAATAGACTGGCAGGTTACCCAGTTAAATTAAGGAGTGAGTAGAGTGGGGTTTGATAAACTAGTCTTTGGAAAAAAAGACGTTCAGGAAATTATTAATGAATATGGCAGTCCTGTATACGTTTACGATGAAGAAATTTTGCGAAAACGATGCCAGGAAATGAAGAACTTATTGAAATATCCGCATTTCCGGGTTAATTATTCTGCCAAGGCGAATACCAATGTGGAACTCTTGAAAATTGTTTGTTCCGAGGGACTGGATGTGGATGGAATGTCACCTGGAGAAATGTACCTGGAAATGAAAGCAGGTTTCACTCCTGATCGCATCACATTTATAGGCAATAATGTTTCCCGTCAGGAACTGCAATTTGCCGTCGATAATGACATCCTGGTAAGTGTTGATTCCCTATCTCAGCTCAAACTGCTGGGGGAAATAAACCAGGGAGGCTCGGTATGTTTGCGCATTAATCCTGGTATCGGAGCCGGTCATCATGACAAGGTTGTAACTGGCGGGAAAAAGGCCAAATTCGGAATAGCGATGGAAGATCTACCGATAGCCCAGGATATAGCCGCCAGTTACGCTATGACCATAAGCGGTCTGAATCAACATATCGGTTCCCTTTTCCTCGAACCGGATGCATATGTCGCTGCAGCCGCAGCCATTCTCGGTCTTGCGGCTGACATTCCCAGCATTGATATGGTAGACCTCGGAGGAGGTTTTGGGATACCTTACCGTCATGGAATAGAAGGACGTCTGGATCTAGCCGATCTCGGCAATAAACTCGATAATCTTATAAACGCTTGGGTAGCCGCCCACCGTCCCATTACCATCCGCATCGAACCAGGCCGCTACATAGCTGCTGAATGTGGAGCACTGCTGGGGACGGTTACTGCAGTCAAAGAAAACTATAATACCTTCTTTGTAGGCACTGATATCGGATTCAATACTCTGGTGCGGCCGGTAATGTACGACAGCTACCATGAGATAAGTGTTGTCCCCGGTCAAGACCGTCCTTATAAAGAATATTCCAAACCGGTTTATGTGGTGGGGCAAATATGTGAGAGTGGAGATATACTGGCTCATGACCGAACATTACCCTGCTGTCGGGAAGGTGATGCACTGATCGTCCATGATGCAGGCGCTTACGGTTTTGCCATGGCCAGCACCTATAATTCCCGCCCCCTGCCGGCAGAAGTCTTGCTAGAAAAAGACGGAGGAATCCGCTTAATTAGAAAGGCCCAGACCTTAGAAGATCTCTGGCGCGATTAAATTATAGGTTTTCAACGGAAGTCAAGGGGACGTTTGGGACAGGGGGACGGGTCCCTCGTCCCACTTAACTGGACCACGGGGTGGGACGAGGGACCCGTCCCCCTGTCCCACTAATACCGTCGCAAATAACCCGCGATATAGTTTCGAACCTCCTGGGCAGGTTGATAAATCCCGAAATGTCCTTCGCAGAGGATATCTGCTTCCAGATTAAGCAGAGTCTGCATGGAATTCCGCCATTGGTTCATGTCTGAGCCCCATTCTTGATTAAACGGTCCATGAATATCCTGACCAAAGAGTATCCGTACATCGCCTATATCTACATATACAGAAATACCGCCACGGGTATGGCCAGGGGTATGCAAGCAGACCAGGTCCAAGTTACCTGCCCTGATAGTTTCCTTACTACTTTTTAAAACTTCATCCACAGTTACTCTATGATACTCTACTCCATACCAGTCTGCTGCGGTTAGATGGGGTAGCCCCTCCTGAATGGCCGGGAGTTCCAGTTGATGGGCAACTACCCGGGCTTGTAATTGTCCCTGCAGTTCCTTGAGTCCGCCAATATGATCAATATGCCCATGAGTAGCAATAATATATTTGATCGCATCTATATTTATATCGCTCTGAGTCATATTAGCAATCAGTTGGAAAACACTCTCGCCAGCTCCCGCGTCAATCAATACCGATTCACCGTCTCCTTCCACCAGATAAACGCAGCAATCCTGCGGCGAAGACAAATGGCTCCCCCCGATCTGGTATACCCGCGGCGAGACCTCTATAATTTTCTTCATTTCAAACCCTCCTATACGCCGACACTGATCAATCTAACCTTAAGATTATACCTGGCAATATTTTCTCATAACTTGGCAAGTAAATACAGGGGAGACTGGGATGAAGGCAGGGACGGGGGGACGGGTCCATTGTCCCAATTTCTAATACGTCTGGGACAATGGACCCGTCCCCCTGTCCCAATGAACCCGTTTCTGTGTCCCTGCCCCTGCCCTAACTGCCGATGTAACTGAGACCTGTTTTAGATTTACTCTGCAAAATGTTAAAAATATCTCAAGCATATTTTACGCAAATGTGTTTTACTGGTGTTAATAAAGTTTCAGTTATATTGCCAAAGGAGGTAGTTTGAATTTCATGATTACTAACTATGAGTACCAAGCAACTTTTCAGGCGCTGATTGAAAGTCCTTATATGGCTCTGGTTATCGTCGATAAAGATGGTAATATAACGCTAATGAACCAGACCTTCTTGGACGAATTAGGTTTGCAGAAAGAGGATGTTATCGGTAAATATGTGCTTGAAATACTGCCTCATTCCAAGCTTCCCGAGGTCTTAGCCACCGGCAGGACGGATAATGCAGATATCTGGCCTATTAAGGATCAAGATACTATCGTAACCAGGGTTCCAATTATTAAAGATGGTGAAATAGTAGGTGCAATCGGCCAGAGTCTATCGTTAGACATGTCCGGCGCCAAGATATTTATGAATATAATGAAGGAAAAAGAAAAGGAATTTGCTTCACTTTTCGATGCTCTGGTAGAAAGCCCCTATATGCTATATGTAGCTGTTGATAAAAAGGGCATTATCACCGCCATGAACCAGACTTATCTGGATATTTTAGAGATGAAAAAGGAGCAAGTGCTAGGCCGGCAAATTCTGGACGTTACCCCTAATTCCGGGCTTATGGAAGTGCTAAAAACGGGTCGGGAGGATAAGGGAGATATATGGTTTATAAAAGGTCACGAGACCGTGGTTACCCGTTTGCCCATTATCAAAAACGGTCAAATAGTAGGCGCTATAGCCAAAAGTCTTTTTCTGGATAAAGCAGCTGCCCGGGTGGTAATGCAGAAGCTGCAGGAAACTGAAGAAGACTTTGCCAACATGCTGGAAGGTCTGATCGAAAGTCCGTACATGGTTTATGTAATCGTGGATAAGAATGGAAATATCACCCACATGAACCAGACTTATCTGGATAATTTGGGGCTTAAGAAGGAAGATGTTATAGGCAAATATATTCTTGATGTTACCCCCACTTCTGAACTCCCTGAGGTCTTGAAAACCGGTCGCATTGACAAAGCCGATATTTTCATGATTGCCGGCAGGGAAACTATCGTGACCAGGCTGCCCATCATTAAAGATGGCGAGATAGTGGGGGCTATCGGCAAAAGCCTTTTTATGGACATGTCCGGGGCCAAGATTCTCGCGAAAAAAATCCATGAGACCGAGAAGGAGTTTGCTTCCATACTGGAAGGTCTGATTGAAAGCCCCTATATGGTTTACGTAATAGTGGATAAAGACGGTTATATAACCACTATGAACCAGACCTTCCTGGATATCCTGGGTTACAAAAAGGAAGATGTGCTGGGCAAATATATCCTGGATATAACCCCCACTTCCGAGCTTCCGGAAGTTTTGAGAACCGGACGCATAGACAAGGCAGATATTTATATGATTAAGGGTCGAGAAACCATAGTAACTCGTCTTCCAATTGTCAGGGACGGAGAAATTGTGGGCGCTATCGGCAAAAGTCTTTTTTTGGATATGTCCGGAGCCAAGATTCTTGTAAAAAAGCTCCAGGATACGGAAAATGAACTAATTGGCTATAAGGAAGAGGTTCGCAAATTTTATACCGCCAAGTGGCAGTTTCCCGACCTGATCGGTCAAAACATCGATTTTTTGTATGTCAAATCAACGGCGGAGTATGTAGCCCATGCCAACAGCACTTTGCTGATCACCGGTGAAAGCGGCACTGGTAAAGAACTTTTCGCCCAGGCAATTCATAATGCCAGTACCAGAAGAAGCGGCCCCTTTATCAGGATAAATTGTGCCGCCTTGCCTGACAACCTGCTGGAATCCGAATTGTTTGGCTATGAAGAGGGGGCCTTTACCGGAGCTCGTAAGGGTGGTAAACAGGGTAAGTTTGAATTAGCTTGGGGAGGGACTGTTTTTCTTGATGAAATAGGAGATATGCCACTGGCTATGCAGACCAAAATGCTTACCGTATTACAGGAAAGAACCGTGGAACGGGTGGGGGGAACCCGGCCCATACCTGTAAATGTGAGGGTCATAGCCGCCACTAACCGGCACTTGGAGGAAATGGTTAACAAACAAGAATTTCGTCAGGATCTGTATTACCGTTTGAATGTCGTTAGACTAAGTATTCCTCCTTTGCGCAAAAGACCGGAAGATATACTGCTCATTGCCCGCGACCTTATCGATAGAATAAATCTGGATTTAAAAACCAATATACTCGGCATATCCGACCCGGCGCGCGTACTCCTGCAAAATTACTTATGGCCCGGCAATGTCCGTGAATTGGAAAATCTGCTGGAGATGGCCGTTAACCTGGCTGATATGAAACGGGATGATCATTTGAACACTAATCATTTTCCCTCGCTTTTGGAAGGAGCTAGTCTCGAACAGGATACATCTCCAGAACCTACTAATAATTTGCCTGAAGCTATAGAAAACCTGGAGAAGCAATTTATCATGCAAGCACTGCTAAAATCTGGTGGAAATAGAGCCCAGACAGCAAAAATACTGGGTATTCATAGCTCAGCTCTTTATCGTAAACTCAGCAAATATGGTTTAGAATGAACTTATGCTAATACTTCTCCGTTTTTGCAATAATCTTCTCCTGTTTTAGGAGCAAGCTTAAACAGGCCTTTTCATGGCGTTGCAAGCGCTCAGCCCTATAAAGGGGCTCTTTTTTTTGCAAAAATCTGTAATTTTTATAACCAGCTAGTCTCAAGGCGGTATAACCACAAAGGCGGATATACCGCTCTTTTCATCATATTCCACCAAATTAATTAAGTTGGCACGATATTTGCGACGGAATATTATTGAGACGGATGCTATATGATAAACGTTTTACATATACTGTTATATCGTTTCCAGAAAACGATGGTAAGGGGGTGATGCTCATATACAACCAGTCTACTAATTAATTGGGAGGAGGCTCAAGAAAGACTATGGCTTACGAAAATGTGCTGCTAGAAAAGGAAGACCAGATAGCCATACTATCCGTCAACAGGCCTAAAGCTCTAAATGCCCTAAACGCTGATACCTTATTGGATATTAAGAATGCGGTGCTAGATGTTGCCGCTGACCCAAACATTATTGTTTTGATAGTAACTGGGGTAGGCGATAAAGCCTTTGTGGCAGGTGCTGATATAGCTTTTATGCAAAATCTGCCCGCTATGGAAGCTCGCGCCTTTGCTATTCTTGGTCAAGATGTTTTTAGGCTTATTGAAACTATGGACAAACCAGTTATTGCCGCCGTGAATGGCTTTGCTCTCGGGGGCGGTTGTGAACTCTCCATGGCCTGCGACATAAGATTAGCTTCCGATAAGGCATTGTTTGGACAACCCGAGGTAGGCTTGGGAATAACTCCCGGTTACGGCGGAACCCAGCGCTTACCCAGGCTTATCGGTGAGGGTAGGGCCAAAGAATTGATCTATAGCGCCAATAATATTAATGCCGAGGAAGCGTACCGGGTCGGCCTGGTAAATCATGTATATTCGTCTGAATCCCTGATGGACGAAGCCAAAAAACTGGCTAAGAAAATAGCCAGTAAGGCACCTATCGCGGTTCGGTTGAGCAAGAATCAGGTTAATCGTGGTATGCAGGCGGATATTGACACCGCCATGGCTATTGAAGCTGATATGTTTGGACTATGCTTTTCTACTGAAGATCAGAAGGAAGGTATGGCGGCCTTTATTGGAAAACGGAAGGCCGAGTTCAAGTGCAAATAATATTTCAACTTATGAGGAGGTAATGTCTAGTGGAAACCAAAGAAGTAGTAATTGTAAGTTTATGTAGAACGCCCATAGGCAGGTTTATGGGCACCCTAAAGGATGTAGGTGTGAAAGAACTGGCTGCAACCGCTGGTAAAGAGGCCATTCAAAGAGCTGGTATTTCGGCCGATGTTATTGATGAACTAGTCCTGGGGCAAATCTATCCGCATTTTCAAGGTTCGCTGCCTTCGCGGCAGGTGGCTATGGCGTTGGGACTTCCTATTCGAAGCAATGCCTGCAACGTCAATCAAAACTGTGCTTCTGGTATGAGAGCATTGGAAATCATCTGCGACCATATTGCGCTGGGCAAGATCGATATCGGTCTGGTAATTGGGGCGGAGAGCATGACTAATCCGCCTTATATGCTGGAAAAAGCCAGAATGGGATACCGGATGGGACCGGGAAGTCTTGAAGATGCAATGCTCTACGATGGCTTGGTTGACAAACTGGTTCCGGGGCATATGGGCCTCACCGCTGAAAATGTAGCGGCCAAGTATGGAATTACCCGCGAGGAATGCGATGCCTTAGCACTGGGCAGTCATCAAAAGGCCACTGCGGCCATGCAAAATGGCATATTTAGACGGGAAATCGTTCCGGTAGAACTAAAATCCAAGAAGGGAGTAAAACTGTTCGAGAACGACGAACATATGATTCCCGATGCCAGTTTGGAATCAATGGCCAAATTGCCTCCGGCTTTCAAGAAAGACGGAGTTGTAACTGCTGCTAATGCATCAGGCATCAACGACGCAGCTGCCGCCGCGGTGGTAATGTCCAAGGAAAAAGCCTTAGAATTGGGACTAAAGCCTTTGTTAAAAATGATTACTATCGTAGCTGAAGGCGTGGATCCGAAGGTAATGGGTCTTGGTCCTGCAGTAGCAATTCCTAAAGCCCTTAAACAGGCAGGCTTAAAATATGAAGATATTGACTACTGGGAAATCAACGAAGCATTTGCCGCTCAATTCCTCGGGGTAGGCAGAATGCTGAAAGAAGACTTCGGTATTGAAATGGATCTTTCCAAGGTTAACCACAATGGTTCCGGAATTGGCCTGGGGCATCCGGTAGGAGCTACCGCCCTGCGTATAATCGTATCCATGTATTATGAAATGGAACGCCTGGGTTTGACCTTAGGCGGAGCTTCTCTATGCGTAGGCGGAGGATCAGCCATGGCTTCCTTGTGGACCAGAGATATCTAGACACCTATTTTAGCACTCCCGATTATAAAATAAAGGAGCGATTAAATATGGATTATATGGATGAATATAAAAGCAAATCAGTCTCTGCTGCCGAAGCAGTAAAAATCGTGAAATCAGGAGATTGGGTTGAATACAGTCAATTCGCCTGTGCCCCCCCGGTTCTCGATGAAGCGCTTTCCCTGCGCAAAGATGAACTCATCGGGGTTAAAATCCGTGCGGTTACTACCCTATTTCCGCCTAAGGTATGCCTGGTTGATCCGGAAGGGAAACACTTCGTCTATAATAGCTGGCACATGAGCGGAGCCGAGCGCAAGATGCATGATAAAGGATTATGCACCTATGTGCCTTTCACTTACACCCGGGGTCCCGAGATCTATGATCGTTATCTGAATCCCGACGTCGCCATGATGCAGGTTTCGTCCATGGATAAGCATGGTTTTTTCAACTTCGGAACCTCCTGTTCTTTTGAATATGCCCAATGTAAAAACGCCAAAAAGGTCATTGTGGAAGTAAACGACCAGGTGCCTGTTTGTTTCGGCGGCAGTGGTGAAGGCATACACATTTCCGAGGTCGATTACATCGTCCAGGGAATCAGCAAACCCCTCCTCCAGATTCCCAATCCGGTAATAACCGATATAGACAACACAATCGCCCGACTGGTAATGGAGGAAATGGAAGATGGAGCCTGCCTACAGCTGGGAATAGGTGGAATGCCTAATGCAGTAGGCAAGATGATTGCCGAATCCGATTTGAAAGATCTGGGCGTACACACCGAAATGCTGGCTGACTCATATGTAGATATGTACGAAGCGGGCAGAATTACCGGAGCACGCAAGGCCATTGACCGTTACAAGATGGTATACACATTTGCCATGGGTACTTCCAAGCTCTATGATTTTATGGATAAAAACCCTATGCTGGCGACTTATCCGGTTAGTTATACCAATAGTCCTTTTGTCATCGCCCAGAATGACAAAGTCACTTGTATCAACAATGCTGTGGAAGTAGATCTCTATGGTCAGGTAGCATCCGAATCCTCCGGCATTCGTCACATTTCGGGTACCGGCGGCCAGCTTGACTTTATATTTGCATCCTGGTACTCCAAGGGCGGCAAAGGCTTTATATGCCTGACCTCCACTTTCAAGGATAAGGAAGGCAATCTTAAGTCCCGTATCGTGCCCTATTTGGCACCGGGCACCATAGTAACAGTTCCGCGCAGCCTCACTTATTATGTTATCACCGAACATGGCATATGCAATCTGAAAGGCAAGTCCAATTGGGAGCGGGCTGAGGCCCTTATTAAGATAGCCCATCCGGATCTTCAGGATGAACTCGTCAAAGATGCCCAGAATATGAACATTTGGAAATCCACGAATAAACTTAGAGATTAGAGATAGTAGATTATATATAAATCTACAATAGTGGTGATTATTATGAAGGAAATTATCTGTAATAACTAAGGAGGGATAATATGGACTTTAGCTTTACCGAAGAACAAATTATGATGAAGGACATGGCTAGAAAGTTTGCCGAAACGGAAATGTGGCCAGTGGTAGGCGAATATGATGATAAACATATTTGGCCGGAAGATATTTATAAAAAGTTGAATGAGACTGGTCTGGACTGCATCGGTGTTCCAGAGGAATTTGGCGGAGCTGGCATTGACTTTCTCGGGCAGGCTCTGGTAACCGAGGAACTGGCCCGTGGCGATCTAGGTCTGGCTACTGGTGTAGTGGCAAGCACTCTGCTAGCCACTGACCCCATCCATATCGCTGCTAATGACGAGCAGAAGAGCCGTTGGTTTACGAAAATGCTCGAAGGTGGCAAACTAGCAGCCTTCTGTCTGACTGAGCCCGGTGCCGGTTCTGACGTGGGTGGGATGTCTACTTCCTGTAAAAAGACTGACGGGGGTTACATCCTGAACGGTACCAAATGCTTTATCACCAATGGCGGCATTGCAAATCAATATACGGTTTTTGCTACCCTGGACAAGAAAATGGGGGTTAAAGGCATCTGCTGTTTCATGGTAGATAGAGAAAGTGAAGGACTTTCCGTTGGAAAAACTGAGAACAAGCTGGGAATTCGTCTATCCAACACCGCCGAAGTAGTATTCGACAACGTGTTTGTTCCGGCCGAAAACCGTCTAGGAGAAGAAGGAACTGGATGGATGACCTGCATGAAAACTCTTGATTATTCCCGTCCCATGATTGCAGCCCTGGCAGTAGGATGTGCCCAGGGAGCCTATGACCATGCGGTGGAATATTCCAAAATGAGGGTGCAGTTTGGTAAGCCGATTTCCAGCTTCCAGGCCGTTCAGTTTATGTTGGCTGATGCCTGCATGGAAATTGAAGCCGGCCGGCTGCTCTATCAGAAAGCCTGCTGGTTGAAGATGAACAGTCAACCCTTCTCCCAGGCATCATCCGTCGCCAAAGGATACTGCGGTGATATGGCTATGCGGGTAACCACCGATATGGTGCAGGTATTCGGCGGCTATGGATATACCAAAGACTACCCGGTTGAGAAATATATGCGGGATGCCAAGATCCTGCAAATCTATGAAGGAACTAGTCAGGTTCAGCGGATGGTGGTTGCGGCCAACCTCTTGAAAGGTCTCAGGTAATTATTATCTGGTGGGTGATGGTATTTACCATCACCCACCAATTCATATCCAGTAACCCGATAATCCACATGTGCAACCGTTTAAATAAGGGACTGGAGGTGTACCTAATGAACTACATGCAGATCCTTGATCGGTTGGTAAGCATTAAAAGCAACGCTCAACAGCGCGCATTCTTGACTTCAATGGAAAATCCAGGCTGTAATCAATACCATACCCAAGCTGATACACTCGAAAGCGGTATCAACGGCCTAATTATGGAAATCCAAAACACAATGCTGGCTGAACAGCTGTTGCAGAACCAGCACGAGAATCAATTCGTTCAGAAATTAGGACAGTTTATGAATGAACAACCCGCCTCTTAGCTTGGGTTCAAACCAGGTTGATTTGGGAGGCATCACCTTGCCGGCATCAGCAATATCCATCAAATCTTGAATCGTGGTGGGATACATAGAAAAAGCTACCTGCATCCCATCATCCACTCTTTTTTCCAATTCCTTCAGCCCCCGGATACCACCCACAAAATCAATTCGTTTGTCCGTGCGCGGGTCTTCAATCCCTAGCAGAGGCCTTAAAATGTTGTTCTGCAGAATGGAAACATCCAGTCGGGCTACCGGATCAGCATCATCAAAGCTGCCTGCTTTGGCTTCCAGCTCATACCATTGTCCTTCCCGGTACATGCCGAACTGATGCTTGTTCTGCGGTTTATAGGGATCTGACCCTTCATGTTTCTTTATTGAAAATAAATCCGCTACCTTAGCCATGAATTCATCAGCAGACAGTCCATGCAGATCCTTGACAACCCGATTATAGTCCATGATATACAGGTCTTGATCAGGAAATATTACTGACAGAAAGGAGTTAAATTCTTCTTCCCCACTATAGTCCGGCTTCGATTGTCTCCGCTGCTGTCCCACCCGCACTGCGGAAGCTGACCGATGGTGTCCATCGGCGATATACAGATATTTGACCTGTGCAAACAGGTCAACCAGCTGTTCAATTGTTTTTACCTCATCAATTATCCACACAATGTGTCTAATGCCATCTTCAGCTGTAATATCATATACTGGTTCTCGGGTAATCCAATTAGCTATGATTCCATTGACCTCCGCAACGGCCGGGTAGGTAAGGAATATAGGGCCGGTATTGGCATCACAATAGTCCACATGCTTGGTACGATCTAACTCTTTATCGGCTCTGGTAAGCTCATGTTTTTTAATAATGTTATTCAGGTAGTCGTCGATGGAAGCACAGGCTACAATCCCAGTTTGGGCTCTTTCCCCCATAACCTGTCGGTAAATATAGAGACGGGGCTCTTCGTCTTCGCGCAAAACCCCATTTTCTATCATGCCCTTCAGGTTATCCCGGGCTTTTTCATAAACCTTGTTGTCATATAAATCAATGTTCCGCTCTAAATCAATCTCAGCCTTGTCTACATGCAAAAAAGAATAGGGGTTATCTTGGACCATGCCCCTGGCCTCTTCACTGCTCATTACATCATAGGGTAGAGCCGCCACCTTACTTGCCAGTTCTGGTACCGGCCTGACCGCTCGAAAAGGCCTTATCACTGCCATTGCATATTCCTCCTAATAATATATCAGATTCGAATAACTCGGGGTCTGACCCCGAATTATTTCAGTATGTCATCAATGTTGCTTAGTAAATCCTTTATCTCATCCAAGGTACAATCGGCCATATGAGCAATCCGGAAGGTCTTGTCTTTCATCTTGCCATAACCGTTGGAAATCTGATAGCCCCTGACCCCCAGTTCTTTATTCAAGGCGGCCACATCAATATTCTGGGTGTTGGTTATAGTGGTCAGGGTATTGGACAAATATCTCTCATCCGCAAAAAGGGCAAATTTCTGACGGGCCCAATTTCTCACATACTCAGCCATTTCAATGTGACGGCTAAAGCGATTATCCAGACCTTCTTCCATAATCCTGTCCAACTGATAATCAAGGGCAAACATATGTGAAAGAGATGGAGTGGAAGGATATTGATAATCCTTTTTCTCGATATAATCGTATAAAGCTAGCAAATCCAGGTAATACCCACGGTTAGGCACCTTCTCAGCCCGTTCCCTGGCCTTTTGGGAAAAAGAGCAAATAGCCATTCCAGGTGGCAGGCCCAACGCCTTCTGCGTAGATGTAATGCAAATATCAACTCCCAGTTTATCAACCTCGATTTTGGTTCCGGCCATAGAGCTTACGGCATCCAGACAGTAGACGACCTCAGGGTATCGCTTGACAACCGCCGCAATCTCCTCCACGGGATTCATCAGACCGGTAGAGGTTTCATTGTGAGTAATAGTAATCAAATCATATTGGGAGGTGGACAATACTTTTTCAACCAGTTCCGGAGTTGTGGCAGTACCCCATTCAACCTCATACAGATCAACCGGTACATTGTTACTTTCCGCCATCTCCGACCATCTCTTACCAAATGCGCCTATCGAGAAAACCGCTGCCCTTTTCAGAGTGCAGGAACGCACCGCCCCTTCCATCAGACCGCTGCCAGAAGATGTCGAGAGCAATATGGCTTCATCTGTATAAAAAAGTTTTTTGATTTTATCGCTAATTCTATGCTGCAGCGCCGAGGCATCCTTGCTGCGGTGTCCAATCATAGGAAGAGCCATTTGGGCCAGTACATCCTGTCTGACCTCAACCGGCCCGGGGATAAATAACTTCTTATGCACGGTTTAACCCTCCAAAATCTTATTTAATAAGAATTAATATTACCTGCCCTACATTGTAGCAATTTCCCGCAACTTTCTCAATAAAATAGACGAAAGGGTAACAGGGGGACGTTCTTTTCTGTTTCCTTTAAATAAAATTGGAAAAAGGAAACAGAAAAGAACGTCCCTCTGTTACCCTTTTTCACCCTTTAAATAATTCCGCGAATATCCGCGCCCGAAGGGTCAGCGTTTATCCGCGTCTATCGTCCTCTATAGTTTTAACTTTACCCTTTATTCACTCAGTATCTCGACGCCCTTTTCCGTAACCCGCACGGTGTGCTCCCATTGAGCCGAAAGTGAACCATCACTGGTAACAGTTGTCCAGCCATCCGCCAGTCTGGTGCATTTATATCCCCCGATATTGATCATGGGTTCTATGGTGAATACCATATTCGGAACCAGTACCATTCCACAGTCCCGTTCGCCATAATGCTGAACGAAAGGCTCCTCATGAAAGTCAAGACCTACACCATGTCCGCCGTATTCCTGAACGACCGAATACCCCTGGCTATTCGCATACTGTTCAATAGCATAGGCGATATCGCCAATCCGGTTAAAAGGTTTAACTTGCTTTATGCCCAAATACATACATTCCCGGGCCACCCGCACCAGATTGCGTGCTTCCTGGGAAGGCTCACCTATCAGGAACATGCGGCTGACATCGCCATAATATCCGTTCAGAATGGAAGTAACATCAACATTGATGATGTCTCCGTCTCTTAAAACAGTGTTATCCGGTATTCCGTGGCATACCACATTATTGAGAGAAGTACAGACACTGCGAGGAAACCCTTCATAATTCAAAGGAGCCGGAATCGCACCATGGTCAATGGTATACTCATGCACCCAGTTGTCAATTTCTTTAGTAGTGATACCAATCTCAATCCTGTTTCCAACCATATTTAAAATATCTTTACTCAACTGGCAGGCCTGCCGAATACCAGCAATCTGCTCTTCGGTCTTGATCAGTATTCTTGAGGGAATCGGGTATCCGGCCAGTTCCATTTCCTCTAATTTCATATCCTGTTCCATATGGCACTTTTTATATTTCCTGCCACTCCCGCACCAACATGAATCATTGCGCGACAGTTTGTTTATATGCAAATCCTCGGTCATTAAAACACACCTCTTATACTGTTTCCTTCTGCATTGTTACTGCATCATCTAACAAACTCTTCAAGAGAGTCAGAAATTCCTCTTCATGCTCTAAAATCTTCCGGTCAATAGTTATCGCAGCCATACCATCTTCAAAATTGATAATTTTATGACCCTTTTCTTCCATTACTTTACGCGCATGCTCTTTTAGTGCGCTAATGTAAGCAGGATCTTTATTTTCAGCATAATAAATGGAATGAACCACAAAATCGCAATAGATATGTTGATCTGAAAGCGGAAGTTGCTGACAATATTCGTACAAACCCAGCAATTCTCTCTCCCGTAATCGAATAGGAATATTGATAAATGGAAAAACCCGACCTCTGACATAAGAATTTTTGAGTGAGGTAACACAAAGAGATCCACACGTAGAGATATCTGGATCACCATAGCTATCAATAAATTTCTTAACCTCGGCAAATATTCTTTCCACCCATGCTTCCCGTTCCAGGATCGTCATTTCAGCAGATATAAATCCTTTTATCTCCATAAATAGCCTCCCCTTCTCCACAGTGTTTTAATGGTTCGCATATCGTCACATGCCTTAAGAAAGGCTTTTCCTCTATCAAACATACATCAAATATCTAAACATTAACCAGAAGTGCCCCAGACTTCCTGCGATTACAAAGAGGTGAAAAATCTCATGAAAGCCAAACCAACGCGAATTAATTTTCGGCCACTTGAACCCATAGACTATCGCTCCCACAGAGTACAGCAGACCGCCAACCGCTAACCAGGTTATACCACCGATAGGAAGGGTATGGATTAACGGATAAAAAGCAATAACTACCAACCATCCCATTAGGAGATAAACAGCCGTAGTCAACCAGCGTGGTGCTCCAAACCAGAACACAGTCATAATAATCCCCATTGCGGCCAGAACCCACACCGTAATTAACATGCTTAAACCCCATGCCCCAGTCAGACCAATCACACAAATGGGAGTATATGTACCTGCGATCAGCACATAGATCATCATATGATCTATCCGCCTTAGCAGGATATTAATCTTTTCTGGAACCTTTAACAGATGGTATACCGCACTTGATGTATAAAGGAGGATAAGTGTGGCGCCAAATATAGCAAAGGCTACTATATGCTTAATAGTGGCGAAACGTACGGCATATCTTATCAGAATTACCAGTCCGGCAATAGACAATAATGCTCCCCCCAGATGGGTAAACCCACTTACCGGATCCTTAAACCTAGCCATGAAACCAAGCAAACCTGATTTCAAATAACTCATTTCACCTAACCTCGCTTTCCAACCTAATCCTCTCTATCTGTTTGCTGCAGCTGTTATATCATTATACTATATTGTGGTAAATATTTAATATTACAATAGTTCCGAGTTCCGGGCTGAAGACAAAAAGCCCCTCCAATTATGGAAGAGCTTAGCATGTCTACATGGCAGGTAAGATGAGGCCTAATCTTAAAGCGAATGTGAAATATCATAGATAGCTTTCAGCACAGTTTCAATTTGGGCTTCGGTCGTAAAATAGCCAGGGCTTAAGCGGCAAGCCCCCCTCTGCAGTGTCCCAAGAGTCTGATGGGCTAAAAGCGCACAATGTAAGCCGGAACGAGTTATAATGCCATGTTCATGTTCCAGCCGCATACTCAATTCCCCGCAATCAATTCCGTCGATATTAAATGCGATTACTGCGGTACGTTGGCGGCTGTCAAGTGATCCATAGATTTGAACCCCCTCCATGCCCTTCATCTCATTTAATAGATATTTAGTCATCTCCTGCTCACGTCTGTGAATAACATCTATGCCAGTTTCCAAAACAAACTTAACCCCAGCTAGAAGTCCCGCAATACCTGGAGTGTTGGGAGTGCCGCTCTCCAATCTGTCAGGCATCCAACTGGGCTGCTCGAGGGACTCCGATAGGGAACCGGTACCGCCCTCTTTCAAGGGATTTATCTGTAAACCGGGCTTTATATATATACCCCCTGTACCCTGCGGTCCAAGTAACCCTTTGTGTCCGGTGAAGGTTAGTATATCAATGCATTGCTTACCTACATCCAATTCCAATATACCTGCGGTCTGGGCACTATCCACCATGAAAACAATGCCCCGATCACGGGCAATTTTTCCTACTTCCGCAATTGGCATTATAGTCCCGGTCAGGTTCGAGGCATGCAGCATGCAAATCATGCGGGTATTGACTTTGATTGCTTTTTCCAGCAGTTTGACATCAAGTTTGCCTTCGGAACTGCACGGTACTGCAGCCCATTCCACTCCCTGACGGGATAAGGCCAAAAGAGGCCGGGCCACCGCATTGTGTTCCATACTCGTCGTAATGACATGGTCACCGGCTTGCAGGAAACCCTTGAGTCCCGTATTTAAAGCTTCCGTAGCATTGGCAGCGAAGGCAATATTATCGCAATTATCAATATTGAAGAGATCGGCCAGGGCTTCCCGAGCATTCAGCAGGATGGATCCTGCCTGTATTGTTTGACGATTAGTTCCCCTCCCTGGATTCATACCCAGGTATCGATTGAAATGATCAACCGCCTCATAAACAGACTCCGGCTTGGGAAACGAAGTTGCCGCATTATTCAAATAAATGTTGTCCATCCCATGTTTCACCCCGTTTCGATAAAAAAACTATAGCACATCAGTTATCATATTAAAAATAACCGATAGTTATATGTACAAAGAAAGGCCAGAATATGCTCCTGCTAAATCTCACTAATTAAGTCACGAGTGTTAGGTAGCGCACGATATAAAATAGACGCGGGCTGAAACGCCCACGTCTATTATCCCATCTACTTTAAGTTTATAATTCATCTCTTACAAAGATAAATCATACTATATTTAGGGATTAACCCAATCAATAGCAAGTTTACCGGCCTGGCTGTCGACTTTGATGGTTGCTCCGTCTAAAATCTGCCCACTTATTAAAGCACGCCCCACCAGGGTCTCCAGCTTGCTTTGCAGGAACCGCTTCAGGGGACGAGCTCCAAAGACTGGATCATATCCCTCGGCCGCAACGAAAAGCCGCGCGTTTTCAGTAAGTTCCAGTTTAATCTGGCGCTCCTGCAGCCGATGCCGTAAGTCATCCACCATCAATTCCACAATTCGTTCAATTTCCTTGAGAGTAAGTGGCTTGAAGAGTACGGTCTCATCTACCCGGTTTAAAAATTCTGGCCGGAACCACTTGTGAAGTTCGTTCATAACCTGATCACGGGCAGTCTCACTAATCTCACCCTTATCATTGATCCCTTCCAGAAGGTATTGCGACCCCAGATTGGAGGTCATAATAATAATGGTATTCTTAAAATCGACCGTACGTCCGTGTGAGTCGGTTATACGCCCATCATCTAGAACCTGCAGCAGGACATTAAACACATCGTGATGCGCCTTTTCTATTTCATCAAAAAGGATTACGGCATATGGTTTGCGGCGAACCGCCTCGGTTAATTGCCCCCCTTCATCATAACCAACATAACCTGGAGGAGCGCCAATTAAGCGTGAAACTGTATGCTTTTCCATATACTCACTCATATCAATACGAATCATATTCTTATCTGAATCAAACAATGCCTGCGCCAGAGTCTTGGCTAATTCGGTTTTGCCCACCCCGGTCGGTCCCAGAAATATAAAAGAACCAATGGGACGACGCGGGTCTTTAATGCCCGCCCGAGCACGTATGATTGCATCGCTAACCAAGCTTACCGCTTCATCCTGTCCAATCAAGCGTTCGTGCAGAATATCATCCAAACGCAGAAGTTTCTCCCTCTCCCCTTCTACCAGACGGGTTAAGGGGATGCCCGTCCAGCGCGATATAATGCGGGCTATTTCATCTTCCGTAACCTCTTCGCTGAGTACGCTTACCGTTCCCTGTTTGCGGACCATAAATTCTTCTTCCGCCTGTAGTCTTCTTTCCAGTTCTGGCAGCTGCCCATATTTCAACTCGGCCGCCCGGTTAAGATCATAATCGCGTTCGGCCCGTTCTATATCTTGCTTTACATTATCCAGTTCCTCACGCAGAGCTGTCACCTTGTGGATAGCGTTCTTCTCTGCCTCCCATTTGGCACGCATTGAATCTCCCTTGTTCTTAAAATCGGCCAGTTCCCTCTGCAAAACCTGCAGTCTATCCTGGCTGGCCGGGTCCTTTTCTTTACTTAAGGCTGCCTCTTCAATTTCCAGCTGCATAATCCGCCGCGATATTTCATCCAAATCAGCTGGCATAGAATCGATTTCAGTTCTTACCATGGCACAGGCCTGATCTATCAGATCAATGGCTTTGTCAGGCAAAAATCGATCTGATATATAACGGTTGGAAAGCACTGCAGCTCCCACTAAAGCATTATCGTGAATTTTAACGCCGTGGAATACCTCAAACCTTTCTTTTAAGCCCCGCAGTATTGAAATGGTATCCTCCACAGTCGGCTCCTCCACCATAACCGGTTGGAATCTGCGTTCCAAGGCGGCGTCCTTTTCGATATGTTTGCGGTATTCATCCAGGGTGGTAGCACCGATACAGTGCAGTTCCCCCCGGGCCAGCATGGGTTTAAGCATGTTGCCCGCATCCATGGAGCCTTCGGCCTTACCTGCTCCTACTATATTGTGCAGTTCATCAATAAAGAGAATAATACGCCCTTCGCCCTGTTTTACCTCCTGCAGAACTGCCTTCAATCTCTCTTCAAACTCGCCCCGGTATTTAGCACCGGCTACCAGTGCCCCCATATCCAATTCAAAGATGGTCTTGTTTTTTAAACCCTCCGGCACATCATTGCGCACAATCCGGTGCGCCAATCCTTCCACAATGGCAGTTTTGCCAACCCCCGGCTCACCTATCAGTACCGGATTATTCTTGCGTTTACGTGATAAAATCAGAATAACATCACGGATCTCGCTATCCCGACCAATAACCGGATCCAGCTTGCCGCTGCGCGCCAGGGCCACCAAATCTCGCCCATACCGTTCCAGGGCTTCATAGGTAGCCTCGGGAGTAGGGCTGGTAACCCGTTGGTTGCCCCGCACCGAAGTCAGAGCTTGCAAGAACTTATCCCGGGTTAAACCTGCTTGTTTTATGATACGTGCCGCTGCGCTGGCAGAACCTTCATCAAACACAGCTAATACTAAATGCTCTACACTAATATAATCGTCCTTAAGCCGATCGGCTTCTTTTTCAGCCCTAGTCAGCAGTTGGTTCAGACGCTGAGTAACATACACTTTACCGGCTTCAATGGCACCGCCGGATACCCGGGGACGTTTGCCCAAATGGTCTTCCAGCTCCGTAATTACTACGTCAAGATCAAGCTCGGCCCGCTTAAAAAGGCCAGGAATCAGACCTTCGTTTTGTTCCAGAAGTGCCAGCAATAAATGCTCAACATCAACCTCCTGATGACCCATCCCCGCAGCCAAATTCTCGGCTTCATGTATCGCCTCGCGCGATTTTTCAGTTAATTTGTTCATGTCCATTCTCCGCACCTCCCTTTATAAAACAGTGCTCACATTTACGAGGCATGGGGACGGTTCTTGTGCCTCACTTTTTGAAACTTGCCGTGAGGCACAAGAACCGTCCCCATGCCTCAGACTCGTTGGCTAGCTGCGTACTATGAAGTCGCTTGCAGCTAATCTTTCTTTAGCCTATTAAGTTCTCGTTCCAATTGGTTGATGCGCTCCAACAAATCCATAACCAACCCGATACCGACCCAATTTATGCCTAGCTGATTGCGCAGGCGTAAGGCTCGGCAAATATCGGCCACTGCCTCGGGTGCAAATAGTATTTCCGGGCTGCTCTGTTCCGGCTCAATTAAAGCCAAATCCACCATGCGTTCCAATAAATCAGGATGTACCCGCGCCTGACGAGCTGTTTCCATCAGAGTCAACAAACCCGTTCGAGATGGGGGCCGATGAAGTACTAAATAATAACGCTGGTATTTCATACTTTACGCCTCCTTTCCCGTTGAACGCGGGTTAAAAGTAGAGACACGGGATAATTCCTCAAATAGTTCCCGTTCACGCTCATCAAGCTTTTTAGGAACAACAATTTTTATAACCGCATAAAGGTCGCCAAACGAGCCTTTGGAGGCGGGCATCCCTTTACCTCGCAAACGCATTTTCTGACCTGACTGCACCCCGGGAGGCACTGTCAAATTAACCGTACCAGTCATGGTGGCAAGCTCTACTTTGGCACCCAGAGCCGCTTCCCAAGGACTGACCGTTATTTCCTCTTCCAAATCGTTGCCGTTAACAGCAAATATCTTATGAGGCAGAAAATGAACCCGGAGATAGAGGTCACCATTCTGACCCCCGCTGCCAGCTCCACCTTGACCGCTCAATCGAATCCGTTTGCCTTCACTGACCCCACTCGGAATATTGACGTTGATTTCCCGAGTTTTAGGCACATATGAGAAGCCATCCATTTCCAACTGTTGCAGACCGATGGTTTTCTTAATACCATGGTAGGCTTCTTCCAGGGTCAATTCTATATCAGCTTCCTGATCTGCCCCACGCATAGCCCAGCTAGGTCTTTCCTCACTGGCACGACCTCGCGCTCGCCCCCGTCCGAAAAGGCCTTCAAAGAAATCGCTGAATTGTCCGGCATCACCGCTACCGTTACCAAAGTCAAAATGCACATTTTCCCAACCATCCGGCGAGCTGTAATTTTCACCGTCGCGCCAATTAGGACCCACTGAATCATAGCGCTTGCGTTTTTCAGGATCCTTTAAAACCTCATAGGCCTCGTTGATCGCTTTAAAACTGTCCTCCGCATCCGGTTTTTTATTTACATCCGGGTGTAATTTCCGGGCCAGTTTGCGATAAGCAGCCTGAATCTCCTTCTGGCTGGCCGTCTTCTCAACCCCCAGGGCCTTGTAATAATCCTTATATTCCAACCTACATCACCCGCCTTCCAAAGGCTAATTATGGGGAACGATTCACGCTGGCTCACTGCACTCGCGCGCTGAATCATTTATGATTATCGCTGATTTTTTGTTTGTTTTATACCATTAATACCAATAAAATTAGTTAGCCACTTCAGGTTAACCGGCACCCTGCACCGCCATACCCCAACTTTGTTGTTACTTCAGTAAGATACTTAACAATACAACCTTATACACAATTTTCAATGAGCGTAAATCATATAAAATCAGCGATATCAGCGTGAATTATCTCCCCGTTTGTTTATTTCTCCTCAAAATCAGCGTCAATGGTATCATCAACCCCAGTGGACCCGCCCGTTGGAGCTCCAGGTTCATTGGCGGAACTGGCCAAGCCATGGCCGGCTTGCTGCAGATCGCTGATTAATTGGCGCAGCTTTTCAGTCGGAGTCTCAGCTTCAATAGCAGCTTTGGTATCAGCAATCAATTGCTCAATTCTAGCTATCTCATTGCTGGGTACCTTTTCCCCTAAATCTTTCAAGGTCCTGGTCAGACCATGAGCCAGAGAGTCTGCTTCGTTCTTAAGATCTATATTCTCCCGGCGCTTTTTGTCTTCAGCAGCGTGGGCGGCGGCATCTGAAACCATACGGTCTATCTCACCTTTATCAAGATTGGTAGATCCACTAATCGTGATCTTTTGTTCCTTGTTCGTGGCTTTGTCCTTGGCTGATACGCTTAGAATCCCGTTAGTATCAATGTCAAAAGTAACTTCTATCTGAGCTGCTCCCCGTGGTGCAGGCGCAATTCCATCCAGACGGAAACGTCCTATCTGACGGTTATCCCGCGCTAATTCGCGTTCCCCCTGCAGTACAACGATGTCCACCGAGGGCTGATTATCTTCGGCAGTACTGAAAGTTTCTGTACGCTGACAGGGAATCGTGGTATTGCGCTCAATCAGGCGGGTCATTACTCCACCCATGGTCTCCAATCCTACTGACAAGGGGGTAACATCCAGCAGAAGTACGTCTTTGACTTCTCCAGTAATAATCGCGGCTTGTACCGCTGCTCCAAGGGCTACTACCTCATCAGGGTTCACTGACATATTAGGATCCTTACCGGTAAATGCTCTGACCAATTCCTGGACCGCCAGGATACGAGTCGAACCGCCCACCAGAATAACCTCATCCAGATCCTTTTCAGTAAGGTTACCATCTTTTAAAGCCTGTTTAACTGAAACCAGGCAGCGTTCCAGCAACTCATGGGTCAGGTCATCAAATTTAGCACGCGTCAGTTTAATATCCAGATGCCGCGGACCGGAGGCATCAGCCGTTATAAAAGGCAGAGTAATCGTAGTGGTGGTGGTGGCGGATAATTCCACCTTGGCCTTCTCAGCCGCCTCGTACAACCGTTGTAATGCCTGTTTGTCCTTACGCAGGTCAATGCCTTCATTTTTCTGGAAATCATCGGCCAGATAGTCAACCACCAGCTTATCAAAATCATCCCCACCCAGATGGGTATCTCCTGAGGTTGACCGTACTTCCACCACTCCTTCACCAATATCCAGGATGGAAACATCAAAAGTTCCACCGCCCAAATCAAAAATCATAACGGTTTGGTTTTTATGATTTTCCAGACCATATGACAGCGCTGCGGCGGTTGGTTCATTTATAATCCGCAGCACGTTGAGACCTGCGATTTGACCGGCATCTTTAGTAGCCTGGCGCTGTGCGTCGTTGAAATACGCCGGTACGGTAATAACCGCATCGGTTATCTTCTCACCAAGGTAATTTGAAGCATCTTCCACCAGTTTACGCAAAACTTGAGCACTTATCTCTTCCGGTGCCTGCGCCTTGCCCTGGATCTCAAAATACACTGCATCATTAGCCCCGCGGGCAACTTTATAAGGTACGATTTTCATTTCTTCGCTTACTTCGTCATACTTGCGGCCAATAAAGCGTTTAGCTGAATAAATTGTCGCTTCGGGGTTCATTATGGCCTGACGTTTAGCCAGTGTCCCAACCAGCCGGCGATTATCCTTGGTGAAAGCAACTACCGAGGGTGTCACTCTATCCCCCTCAGCATTAACAATAATTACCGGTTTACCCGATTCCATGATTGCGACTGCAGAGTTGGTAGTACCTAAATCTATTCCTACTGCTTTTCCCATTCCTAAACACCTCCATAATATTGTTTTTAAATTTTCCCTCTGTTAGGTCCTATTTACACCAATCCTCAATGCGTATACTTAATCTCTCCTCCACCATGAGAATCAGTTTGACCCCGGCAAGATTCAACCCCATTTCCTGAATCAGGAAACGGATGCGCAGACACAGCTCGATATCCGCATTTGAAAAAAGCCTGGTATTCCCTTCGGTTCGCGCCGGGATTATCAGGCCTGTTTCTTCGTATATTCTCAGGGTGCGCGGATGTACACCTACCAATTCCGCTGCAACACTGATGTTGTAAACAGGCTGGTTATTAGATACATCGACCACTTATATTTCCCCTTTGCTATGTCCTGTATTAAGAATATAATCTATCAATATGATTGTCAAGTTTTATATATATTTATTTATAAATCTATTTGTAGATTATTCCTGTCTGACCAGGATTATACTAGGCTGAAATCAGGGGCAAACCTAAAAAACCTAACCATCCTGTTTGCTTAGCATCCCTCTTTTTGCTTGTTTCTAATCAATGCATAATTCCGGTATAAATGAAATATAGCCCGAGTCCAAGTAAGAAAATTCCACAGCCCGCCAGGATAAAATTATATACGCTCTGACTGATGAATTTCCGGCCGCCGGTCACAGCCAGGGACACCAGTGAATACCAGGCCAGATCAGCCATTATATGTCCGCTGAAAAAGGATACCAGCCCTGTCGTGCCGCTTTTCATCGCCATAGTTATGTAAATTAAACCTATCGTAGCCCACCATAAATACCAGGATGGGTTGGTCAAGCTGAAGGTTATTCCTGCTGCTACTGGATGAAGACGAATCTTTCTCTGCCCGGAGGACTTAATCGCATCATCCATTGAAATGCTTCCCTCCAGGGCATCCCGGCTCATAGTAAATCCCATAAATATGAGAAATGCCCCACCTAGAAGTGCAATCACACTGGTAACATCGTCTCTAACCAGGAATGATGCCATCCCCCCCAACAATGCCAGTATCAAAGCCAATTCCAGGATAGCATGACCCAGAACCATCCATGGACCAGCCCAGAACCCACGGCGAATGCTTTCGGCAATCGCAGCAGTTAGGAATGGGCCGGGTATCATCGCCCCTGACAACCCCACCACAAACGCAGTTATGAATAATGCTCCTACTCCCATACTACCGTACTCCTTCTTCCCTGATAATTGTAAAAATGCCACCTCTATGACTATACCCAATTATCATATAGAGGTGGCAGATTTTTCAAGCAATATTTAGTTGCCTTTTAACCGAGAGCTGTCTTAACCGTGTATTAGCTGGGGCAGACAGCGGGTACAAACCCAATGCGAATCACCTTGATGCTTTATCGGCAGCAAATAGGCATCATCTTCCGAAATGTGGCAGAAGCTGCATTGCTGAGGTATATAAGTTTTCGCAGTCGCTTCCTTAATTTCCTGAACTGCCTTTTCTGAGAACAAATCTGACTCCCTTATTTCCAGGGTCAGTGCCCCCAGCGGACACACCCCCAAGCAAAATCCGGCTCCATCGCACAGCTCATCCCGAATAGCTTTGGCCTTTCCATCTACCAATGCCAATGCCCCTTCGGCACAAGGAGAAATACAAGCTCCGCATCCGTTACATAAATCTTCATTGATCTTAATAATACTTCTCTTAATCATGGCTCAAACCTCCCCTTTAAACATTAAACATTGGTTATCCAGGATAATGCTCTTGCGCATATTCAATTATGATTTAATCATAATCAGCAACATCTTGAATTTTTCCAGAGCCTTCAAGGCATGTGGTTCATTAGCAGGCATAATAATCATTTCCCCGGCACTGACCACATTAGGCGTACCGGCTATGCTAATCTCCGCCTTTCCATCCAGCACGACCACCATAGCATCGAACGGCGCACTATGCTCGCTTAAACCCTGGCCTTCAGCAAAGGCGAAAAGTGTAACCGTACCAGTGGGCTGCTGTACCAGGGTCTTGCTGACCACAGAACCCTCCTGGTAGTCTATGAAGCTGGCGGGGCTTATCGTATGCCCCCGGTATTGCTCATTCAACCTTATTGCGCTGTTCTTTTCCATTGCTATAGCCCCCTATCTTGATCTTAGCCTACAATAGCAGCCAGATCCTCTTCCACTGTGGATATTGGTTTAATTCCGAATTTATCAACCAAAGCTTGTAATACGTTGGGTGATATAAATGCTGGCAGACTCGGTCCCAGGCGAATATTCTTGATATCTAAATAGAGCAGACTTAGCAAAATGGATACGGCTTTTTGCTCATACCAAGATAGTACCATGGAAAGCGGCAGGTCGTTAACCCCGCATTCGAAAGCATTAGCCAAGGCCACCGCTATCTGTATAGCAGAGTAAGCGTCGTTGCACTGCCCGATATCAAGCAATCTGGGTATACCTCCGATATCACCGAGTTTGTGATCAAAGAAACGGAACTTGCCACATGCCAGGGTTAGAATTATGGTATCATCAGGCAGCCTATCAACTAATTCCGAATAGTAATTGCGCCCTGATTTGGCACCATCGCAGCCGCCTACCAGCACAAACCTTTTTATCGCTCCGCTCTTGACTGCCTCGATTACCTGTCCCGCTACACCCAGAACCGCATTGCGGGCAAATCCGGTTAACACCGAACCTTTATCCTCATCAGCTTCAAATCCGGGCATTGCTAAAGCTTTCTCAATTAATTCCGTAAAGTCTCCATTTTTTAAGTGGGTTAACCCCGGCCAACCTACGGTTCCAGTAGTAAAAATACTGCCTACATAGCTTACCTCGGGCGCTTGAATACAATTGGTAGTCATCAAAATCGCTCCCGGGAAAGCAGCAAATTCCTTTTTCTGGTTCTGCCAGGCAGTACCATAGTGCCCAGCCAGGTGGGCATGTTTCTTTAACTCGGGATAACCGTGGCCTGGCAGCATTTCCCCATGGGTATATACATTGATGCCTTTACCTTCTGTCTGTTCCAGAAGATCCTTGAGATCCTTCAGATCATGACCGGATACCAATATGCACTTTCCTTTTTGATGTCCAATTTGGACCTCGGTGGGCTCGGGATGTCCAAAAGTAGCAGTGTTGCCTGCATCCAGGATTTCCATGGCCCGCAGGTTGATTGCACCGCATTTTAAAACCATGCCCAGCCATGCTTCCATCGGTTTGGCTTCCCCTATCAAGCTAGCCATTGCTTCATGAATGAATGCATATACATTATCATCTTCCTGCCCTAAAATAGCGGCGTGATAAGCATATGCCGCCACACCTCTTACTCCATATAACAGAATCTCCTTCAAGGAACGAATATCCGGATCAGATTCCTTACTGCCCGGGTATCCGCAAACTTCTCCCTGCTCTATAAGTCCATTAATGTCCGTGAGGTTGAAGGCGGGAACAGTTAAACCAGCTTGCATACTATGTTCTTTGGTATATTCGGCTGCCCTGTTTATATATTTTTCAACAGTTGCCGGATCAAAGTTTACATTGGTCAAAGTCACAAAAAGAGCATCACTGGTAAATCTGTTCATGGCTGAATCAACTATGCCCTTGGCGCGAGCCTGCTTGGCAACCTCAGAGAGCTGACTGATCGAATGGGTAAGCAAATCTAATAAAGCTGCTACCTCTGGCTTCTTACCGCATACCCCAACTGTTGCACATCCAATTCCCTTTGATGTTTGTTCACACTGGTTACAAAACATTAATAATTCCTCCTTCAAATTAATATAATGACTTTTATTAGACATTGTGGATTATATTTATCTTGTTTTGGTTATAAAAAAATATCGTTGTTATACTACCGATATTTCCTCCTTTCCCGCGGCGACAATATCAGCCAGGCTCTTTTTATTCAGCTCCTGCACCATGGCATTCTGGGCACTGGCCAGAACTTCTCGGACCTTACACATACCCATATTAGGGCAATGATATCCCGGGCTCAAGCATACGTTAAGCGCTACCGGTCCCTCCATTGCCTCGATCACATCGGCAATAGTAATCTCAGTCAATGGTCGTCCTAATCTTACCCCACCCTGAACTCCTCGCTGCGTAACCACCAACCCGGCTCGGGAGAGCATCTGAATAGTCTTGTGCAAAAATTCCTCCGGGATTTCATGACGCTGCGAAATCACCTTATTGGAAATCAGCTGACCGTAAGGAACAAGTCCTAATTCAATTAAGGTCTTAATCGCATATTCGGTCTGACGTGTGATTTGCATTCAGCTCAACCCCAATTCTTAAACTGGACAATATTGATACACTTTATATTTAATATAATAATACTCATTGAAATAGAATACAATAAAAATCTTAATATATCTAATAATAATGACGGTCCCTTCTTGCTGCAACACAGAGATCCGATGGCAGCAATGTTAGCCTGATGGACTATGGATCAGTCCTGAGTCAACGGTGCAGATACATATAGACTGAAATAGCTCCCAGTAAGTTGGGTAAGGCTGCTAATAACAGATAAAGTGACCAGCGGTTTCTCCTACTCCTATCTTCCTTGGTATCATGACCTTGCATATGGGTTCCCGGTACCATACCGTTGGGAATTCCACCACCACCAAACACAATGGCTAGAACCAAGCAACCAATTCCCATTGAAAAAGCGTAGTTTATAAGCCATTCCGTATCAGTTCCGAAGACAGCAACCAATGCCAGAACTAAAAAAACTGCGGCACCAAAACTTATTGCCTTCAACATATACGCTCTCCCCATCCTATATATTTTCCCAAACATTATTTCCATATTATACTATAAGTAGGATTTTAAGTATCCCTTTTTCCTTCTTATTCAAACAGTCATGTACAAAATTATTTTCAAAATTATACCGAACCTTTTAGGCTTTCGAAGTATATATAGGTCAAATATACGCAGGAAAGGAGAAGGATATTGAACAAAATTATTACTCAAGATCAGGCCGAAGCAATTTTTCGCGATCATTCCCATCAAATATATAGAGCAGCACTGTTTCTCACCAAATCGCCGACCTTGGCAGACGATATAACCCAGGATACATTTATGCAGGTTTTCCGAAAATATCACAGCTATGATCCTGCCAAACCCTTATCACCATGGATTTATAAAATTGCCTTAAACATTACTCGCAAAACCCTTCGTAAACAGAAGTGGTTCTTTTTAACTAAGGAAGTACAAGATAATGAAGGCCGTAATTTGGTGGAGGAGGTAGTACTGAAAAACGAACAAGATGAGGAATTGTGGAAAGAAATCAATAAGCTGACTCAAAAGAGCCAGGAAATAATTGTAATGCATTATTATTCAGGATTAAAACTAAATGAGATAGCTACAGTGTTGGGCATTCCCTTGGGCACCTGCAAATCCCGGCTTAATGCTGCCTTGAACGCCCTGAGCAAACAACTGCATGGCAAGAATATTATAATGGCGGACAAAGGAGATGATCTATATGGAACAATCTAATGCAAAGATAGGAGAGCTAATGAAAACAAAATTAGATCAGAGTGTACCCTCGATTACCTTTAACAAGGTTTGGAATAAGCATAAAAGTAGAAACAGAAATATTTTGGGTTTACGGAGAGTAATTGCTATTCCCAGTATGGCACTAATAGGGCTGGTCTTCTTAACCCTGGTTGGTTTTAAGCTTATAGCTATTGAAGATAAAATCGACTACCCTTTTATAAATGATCAGCAGGTAATCGGCAAATGGCAAGCAGTGGATTGTGTTCAAAATATCAATGATTTTAACCCTGACAAAAAGAGCGAACAAGGTAATTTGTTCATTAAAGCACTGGTCTTTATTAAAGAAGGCCCCATGCTTAAAGCATTCGACGGCAGCGGTAAGCTGGAACCTTCTACCTTTACTTGGACTGAGGGAATGGTCCTGAATAAGCAGGACAAAACCGCTAGCAAATATGAGATCAAGGCAATAAATGGCACGACCTATATGTTCCTTGAATCTAAGGGTGGGGATTATATCTATTTGCACAGGAAACCCCCATACTTTGTATTAGCCAAGGTTGATGATGCCGACTATTCTAACAATAAACTTACTGCCATTGAAGACAAAGTCGACTATCCCTTCGTAGATGATCCCCAGTTGATTGGAATATGGAAATCTGTTGATTTTGTAAAAACGATAGATGAATTTGAACCCGGGGTTATAAGTTGTAAGGGCGATCTATTGTTAACTCAATTCGATATTGCAGAAAACGGAAGAATGAGCGGTTTGACGTCAGGAAGTGAACTTCCTGAAGGCTTCCTAACCTGGACCCAGGGTTTAATAATAGATAAGAAGCATAAAACAGCTAGTCAATACAAAATAAAAGAATTGAAAGGTGATACCTATCTATTCTATGAGTGGAAGAGTGGGGACTACTCATACTGGAGAATGACCCCGGAATACTACGTTCTTAAGAAGGTAAAGTAGTACCCGCCTAAAGAACCAGGATTTAATACAAAAATAACGTTCGTGTCATCCTGAGTGCAACGAAGGATCTCCTTCGGAGAATACCATATTCGGCGATAAGATCCTTCACTTCGTTCAGGATGACATTACTGTTAGATTTTCTGGGTGGTTGTGACCTGCGGCCATGGGTAGTTAACTTATATTGTGGAGCCTCGTTTGGTTAAATGAGGCTCCTATTTTTATTCCCTTAGTGAATACTTGCTAAAAAATATGGTTTTATGAGGAATGATGTATTACACTTATTTATGGTAATGAAATAGAACGGAAATATTAACATTTAAAAGGAATGAGGGGAGACTAAAGTGAAAAAAATACTTGTTTATTTGCTAATTGTCATCAGCACTATAAGCTTAATCGGCTGCAGCAAAGAAAAACCGGCAACAGTACCGGCCAAGACCATATCTATTGGGATCATGCCCGATGTTGAATCAATCCCCTTTATAATAGCTGAGAAAAACGGCTATTTTACTAAAGAAGGAGTTCAGGTAAAGATTGTGCCTTTTAAAAGTGCCAAAGATAGAGACAGTGCCCTGCAAAGTGGCCAATTGGACGGCGTTATAACCGATATACTGGCCGTGGTATTTGCCAATGAGGGAGGCATAAACCTCAAGATATGCTCCAAAAACGATGGCAATATCGAACTGATGGCTGGAAAAGATTCCGGAATTAATTCAATTGCTGACCTTAAAGGAAAACAAATTGGACTTTCGACCAATACTATAATGGAATATACAACCGACCGCATGCTGGAAGCAGGTCAAGTTAAACCCGAGGAGGTTAAAAAAGCTGCTATTCCCCAGATGCCGACACGTTTGGAGATGCTGCAGGGCGCCAAGGTTGATGCCGCTATTCTGCCCGAACCATTAGCTGGCCTGGCTGTTAAAAATGGGGCTAGAGTATTAAACAGCACCGATAGTATGAAGAATAAAGCCGGGGCTATAGCATTTACCGCCCAAAGTCTGCAGGACAATCCCGCCGAGATTAAAGCGGTTTTCAAGGCTTACAATGATGCCGTAGACTACCTGCAAAAAGAACCCCTGGCCAATTATGTCGATTACATTATCCAGACCCAAGGTTTCCCGGCGGAGATAAAGGACTCCTTTAAACTTCCCCAATATTCGAAAGCTGAGCTGCCCAGCGAAGCAATTTTTAGTGATGTTGTGAAATGGCTGAAAGACAAAAACCTTATCAAAGGTAATTACGAATATAAAGCTCTGGTAGATAATCAAGTTTTGAGGTAATGATTAAGTGATTGCAATCAAAGATCTTTCGGTGCAATACGAGGGTAAAAATGGCCCGGTACTGGCGCTCGACCGAGTAAATCTGAATATAAGCACTGGGGACATCTATACCTTTATAGGCCCGTCCGGCTGCGGCAAATCAACATTTCTGTATGTCCTATCCGGCATACTCAAGAAATATTGCGGAAATGTCTCCATAGACGGCAATCCTATCAATCCGAAAGCTCAGCGAATAGGATTGATACTTCAAAACTATGGACTTTTACCCTGGAAGAATGTCGCCCAGAATGCCATGTTGGGCATGAAGATAAAAAATAGCGAGCTGGCTATCGATGAATACAGCAGTTATATCCTAAAACAATTAGGCATTGATGCCCTGTTGGACCGATATCCCAAAGAATTAAGCGGCGGCCAGCAGCAGCGGGTGGCTATTGCCCGCTCTTTCATAATGAAACCTGACTTGCTGTTGATGGACGAGCCATTTTCAGCATTGGACGCCATTACCCGGGAAGAGATGCAGGAACTGTTCCTGAATATTTGGAAACAAAACCAGGTAACTACGGTTTTCATTACCCACAGTGTAGATGAAGCCCTCTATCTGGGCAGCAAGATAGCGGTATTCTCCCCAGCACCGGGAAGGATCTTGGAAGTCCTGGATAATCCATGTTTTCAAATGGATAACTTAAGATATCGGGATGAGTATTATGCCATGTCCAAGCAATTGAGAAAAATGTTAAGGGATTGTCACGAGATAAATGTGTTATCTGATGCCTAAGCAGATTTTTCGTCCTACGAGGCGGTGGAGGCGCAGATACTATCCGTATCTAAGCCTACGACAACAAAGTAGGGCGGGAAATCTGCAGGCATGCTTGATACATTTATTTCGCGACAACCCCTAGTAAGGGATGATTAAGGTGCTTTCAAAAGAGAAATGGCAAGGAGCACTGTACAGCTTCATCGTTGTAATTGTGCTCTGGTGGGCAGTGGCAGGGATATTAACCCTCCCCATCGTTCCATCGCCATATAAAGTGTTTATAAATATCATGGAGATATTTAAGTCCAAAGTGGAAATCCATGTTATGTATAGTCTGGGCAGGATTTTAGCCGGAATCGCTATTTCCATTCTGGTCGGAGTCCCTCTGGGCTTCTTAATGGGCTATTTCAATAAAGCAGACAAAATTCTGTCACCGCTGATTTACTTCACCTACCCGGTTCCCAAACTAGCCCTCCTCCCGGTAGTTATGCTATTGTTCGGCCTGGGCGAAGCTTCCAAACTATTAATGATCATATTAATAATAGTGTTCCAGATCATAATTTCCTCTCGAGATGCGGTCAAATCCATACCGGAAGAGACCTTCCGCTCCCTGCAGTCCCTGGGAGCCAGTAAACTGCAGACCTTCACTGAAATAATACTCCCCGCTTCCCTCCCCGAGGTCCTAACCGCCACCCGTCTGGCGCTGGGCACAGCAGTATCCATTCTGTTTTTCACCGAAACTTTTGGAACAGAATACGGCATGGGTTATTTCATCATGGATTCCTGGATGAGAGTGAATTATCTGGATATGTATGCTGGTATCGTAATCCTCAGTTTCATGGGATTTTGTATATTTACCGCTATAGATATTGCCGAGGGTTATGTTTGTTCGTGGAGGTAAGACAGCAGGTTGTATTCTACAATCAATCTTGCATTTTCCTTTAGATGGCTGAACCGTTATTTAACCTCATAACCTTCAAGAATAATGGATCTTGTCTTTGTGGAATTCTCTCTAAGCTTTGCTATTTCCAAATACTCTTTTGAACTAAAGCACCTTTCTACGTTTTCATGAGAAGGAAATTTAATTAATATTATTCTCTCAGGATTCCAATCTCCAAAAAGGGGAGTTATCTTCCCTCCCCTGATTACATAATGACCGCCATAACTCTCGACTATTGGCCGAGCTTTCTCAATATACTGAAAGTACATGTTTCTATCATGAATTTCTATTTCAATTAATACATAAGTTGGCATTGGTGATACTTCCTTTCTTTGAAGTTTTATTATTCATAAATATACCAACTTCAATCGCAAGACTCCTCCTTCGATATAACTATAACCAAAATCTACCTACTTCTTAATTACAAGACATTTTGGTTGCTCATAACCATTAGAAATATCCAAAAATTCTAAATCTGCCAAGCTTAATTCATTAACATTTATAACTTTGATACTTGCTGGTTTATAATCATCTAACCAGATGCTCCATATTTCAACCTCATCTGAACTTTGCAACTGTTCTTTCAAATAATCAACAAGTTGCTTCCCCCTTGCTTCTGTATAACGCCAATGCAACTCTGAAAAATATTGCTTATTAGAATATTCCTCTGCATATTCAGAAGGATAAGAAATCTCAGGATTAATCTCAATTTCTTCAAAATGTTCTTCCGAATCACAAAACATAATAATTTTATCCTCTTTATCAATCTCTGTATCATTCATTGTAAAATCAATAAGTTCTATATTACGTTTTAAAGCCTCCTTGATAGATATAAATTCTATATATGGATTCTTAACTTCCTTTAGTAATTTATCACTTGCTAAAAATTGAAATAAGCTCATATTTTTCTCCTAAACCATAATTTATTTGTAATTCGTGTGTCGTATAAGGGGAAGCCGATAATGTTAAACCCCGTCCCTATTACCCTATTCTATTGGACATCAGACACTAGTACCGTTTTCTCATTGCTATTCGAAATGCAGAGCTGGTTTCTTTTTATAATTCGCACGCAGTTTAAGAGAATAATGTGACTTAACAACCTTATATATTTTGTTCATAATTCTGAGGATGTATCTTTTTACATAGTCAATCTAATAAGCAATTATTTTCAATAATTCCTGTGGTCTATCTATAATGTAGTCTGCACCATTCTGCTCCAAAACTTCTCTATCTCTAAATCCCCATGTTACACCTACACATATCATTCCAGAATTTTTAGCTGTTTTAACATCAACTTCTGAATCACCTACATATAGTGCTTTATCAACAGTAGAGCCTAATTCCTCAAGTGCTTTAAATACAGTATCAGGTGCTGGCTTTATTGAAACATTTTCTGATTCTCCAATTGCTACTTTTATATATTTTCCAAAATAGACTTGGTTAAGTTTCTTTACTGCCTTATCCGACTTGTTTGATACAATTGCAATTTTATAATCTTCTTTTGATAATTGTCCTAATAGCTCCATAATACCTTTATAAGCGTCAGTCTTATTCTGCATATTCTCCAAATAATGATTGCGAAAATCTGCAAGACATTTTTCATACTGAGGGTTATTAATTCCATCAGGTATAGAAAGTTCCATTAAACGTGCCGCACCATTCCCCAGAAAACTCCTAACCTCCGCAATTGTCCTGCATGGTAAACCATACCGCGCTAATGCAAAATTGACACTAATCGTAAGGTCTTCAAGTGTATTAAGTAATGTTCCATCTAAATCAAATACAACAGTATCGTATTTTTTCATATAATACATCCTTTGCAAAATATAAATTATCTTTGTTTCGCATCATTCTACGAATGCGTCACAGCATAATGATAATGCGTAGGCGGTAAATGTTAGCCTCCGTCCCTATTTGACTCTTGTATTAATGGGCTTTCTCTTTGTAATATGCAGTAAAGCAGGTTATTTTTCTCTTGCTTTGTATGTCGTCAATAAGAAATTTATGATTACTTAGTATAGATATTATGGACCTGTACCTATACTGGTAATTTTCCACTTTGAATCTTGTGTCTTTTTTGCTACATAAACAAATCTTATTTGTTTCCCATTATCAACTGTCATAATCTTTTTATAAAGGGCATTATATTCTGCAACTACTTGAACCTCATCATAATTCTCATTATGAAGTTTTATAGGTGATGCGGGTGTTACTTTAATATCAGTTATTTTCTTTAAGCTGTTAAAATCAGAATCATCTGCGTTTTGTAAGAATTCAGCGTAATCGGTGGATAAACATGACTGAGCAGTCTTAATATCTTCCATACTTAAGCTGTCATAATAAAATTCAACCAACTCTTGTGGCGTGGCATTGTTTAATTTTTCAGATGAAATGTTATCTATGTCAACATGGCCACAACCAATTAAATAATATAGCATGGTGAATAGAAATAAAACAGTCGTAAACTTCTTTGTGCTTGTTTTTCGCATCTTTAAACACCTCTTTTATTCTATACAAACTAATAAAACCCAAATAGGATCGGAAATATAAATGCTACTATTGCTGTCCAGATAAAATAAACGTACAGATAACCTGTCTGCCATTTTTCCAGCTTGATAAAATCACATTTCCTTTTGAAATAAACAACATACAGCCACGCCAGGCCGCCTAAGTTAACTAATAAAACTAGATTTTCTCCCAAAGCTGCAATCTTATTAGGGGTGATGCCAAAGGCTGATAAGCGGAAAAGTATGGCAGATAAAGCGACCCCATCAATAACAAATGCTATTAGTATTAGGGCTAAGTTCAGATAATCAAAATAGTTGGGTGGTTGTTGATTACTGCGTGACGAAATAACGTATAAAACCAATCCCAATACCAGAGCAAGCATGAGATCAAATGCGATTAAAAATTCTCGTTCCATAAATGGACTCTTACCGGTAATTATCATTACTACTAAGAACGTAACCATAATTGCCAAAAATAACGGACTAAATATTTTTGCTAAAATAGGCGCAAAATTTTCAACTATACTTTTCTTGGCTTCTACTAAATAAGCAGTTATTAGGACGGCCGCACAGGCCCCATAAACAAAATAATAATTCCCCATGAATTTTTCGGCATCTATTTGGATGGCTTCAAATATAGCCAGAGTAAATAAACCTAATACCAATACTCCTGCGGATACCAAGACACCGTAGACCACCATTTCACCTGTAAAGCGTATAAAATTCATTCTGCCCTGGCTGCTTTGCCACTCTCTGCCTATATATGCCACCCCAACTATTAACCACAAAAGTAACGGTAAATGAAGACTGCTTAAAATCTCGGTATTATATGGGGCAAGTGACGGATAGATATTAATAATAAGTGCTGCAATGATAAAAGTCGCCATAATAGTTGACCACGTTTTCCTGTTAGATTTTCTCTTGATTAGGAAAAACGCTGCGACAAACGGCAGAATAAATAGGCTTATGTTTCTCAAATAGAAATGTTCGGCGCCTGGATTATCAAATCCTAATCCAAATAATCCCGGAATTTTGACTAGTGTCCCTGCTAGCAGCGCAAAAATTACGACCAGCGCGATATCGCGCCTGCTTTCTTTTTTGGCCGTGCTATCTACCGGGTCTATAAACAAATGTTTCCATAGATTCTCGGTGTTAACCTTGGCAAACTCATGTGAAATTGCATCCAAATTACCTAATCGTTTCACACTAATCAGAAATGATTCATCTGCGGTGAGTCCGGCTGAAATCAAGTCATCAATCTCTTCCCGCAAATGACTTTCCAGCTCAATGATATCTGCTTCTTTAAGATTACCATGAGCTCTTAAATGATCACTCCATAAATGAATCTGCAATTCTAAATCAAACATGCTGTCCCTCCTTACGTCTATTCCTCTTCACTCCAAGTTTTAGATAGAGCAGAATGCACTATCTGCCATTGCTTCTTTTGTAGTTCCAATTCGTTTAACCCACTCTCTTTAATCCGATAATATTTACGCTGCCGGCCTGCTTCCGATTTACTCCAATATGATTCTATTAACAGCTGCTCCTCGAGGCGGTGCAATACCGGATACAGCATGCCTTCCGTCCATACCAGTTCATTTTCCGACATCTCTTTCACCCGTTTGATAATAGCATACCCATAACTGTCATTTTCCTTGAGAATGGCCAAAATTAGGGGTGTCGCAGAGGCTGCAATTAAGTCTTTAGATACATTCATTAGATCCCCCCACCATACCTAATACTTCTATGTATTTATTATGCATAGAAGTTCTATGTATGTCAATATTGCATTTAGTAATTATCGGCCATTTTCATTAGTCGTCTTAATAACTGTTTTGGCAGATCCATTAATAGTTCTACATCCTATCCAAATTGCACATTCCGGCCAACATACAATTTCAATAATGGTACAACGATGATAACATTACCTTGACAGTCATAGTAATATGATATACATTGTATCTATGGAGGTGCCACAAATGATCGATAATAAAATCTCCTCGGATTTACTCAGAGGACATACGGATACGATGATCTTGAAGTTGCTCTTTTGCGGTGATAAATATGGGTATGAAATATCGAAATTGATAAACTCAACCTCCCATGGAGAGTATGAACTCAAGGAGGCTACTATGTATTCCAGCCTGAAGAGGCTCGAAAATGATGGCGCTATAACTTCATATTGGGGTGATGCCACTCAGGGTGGAAGGAGAAGATACTATAGGATTACTGAACAAGGAAAAGGTATATATTCTGAAAACAAAAATAACTGGGAGTACGCTAAGCATATTCTAGATCAATTGCTATAAAGAAAGGTGGTAATTACAATGAATGAAAAATTAAACAACTATTTAAACGGAGTGTTTGCCTCCTATGAGGGATTGCACACTGTCGGGGATTTAAAAGAAGAATTGCGCAAAGATTTACAGGAGCGCATGGATGACCTGAAAAAACAAGGGTATGATGATGAAACGGCTTACACCATGACCATAGACTCCATTGGAGATATTGAGGAAACCATTAATACTTTAACCGCTCAAGCGAGAGGGCTGCAGCGGATGGTCATGACGAATTTTTCAATGACCAACCTTCCCAATTCCGACCTCAAGGGTGTGACGGTGCATGATGGCAAATTCGAAAACAGCGTCTTAAGAGGGTCTGATTTCAGTGATTCAGACTTGACGGGCAGCTCTTTTAAAAACTGTGATTTGCGCGAAGTAAAATTTGATAATTCGAACCTTACAATGGCGAAATTAACATCGGCCGCATTAGGTAATGCGAGTTTTCAAAACTGTATTCTTGAGAAGACGGATTTAAGCAGTTCTGACTTGCGGGGCGCAAAATTTAAAGGCGCTAACCTCACTGAGACCATAATAACTAAAGTTGCGCTAAGCGGCACCACTTTTGAAAACTGCACCTTTGATGGTACAGATTTTAACAACTCAGATTTGAGCGGTGTCTGCTTCGACAACCAGACCTTCACCGGTGTCATCTTTGACCAGGCCGGGCTGGCGAAGACTTCTTTCAGGAATGCTATTTTCAGAAATGTATCCTTTCGCTGGACTGATGCCAAAAAGACCATCTTCGATGGCGCCACCATGGATAAGTTAGCCTATGCGGTGCTAAAAGGCAGCAGAGCCAGCTTGACTAATGTCACCGTAATTTAGGGGGGATTATGATGCAGAAATCAGCAGATCTTTTCTCTTTAAAATGTCTATTTCCTAATAGTATTACATGGAATGTTCCTACGTGATCTGACGCAGTACTGGAACTGCTAGCAGTGACTTAATATCCCGAGGGTCAACTGCTATGCGAGCACCCGTAAACGTGAAGGAATAATGCTTGCCTGTTGCCCCGCCAATAACAACGGCAGAGGTTTTACCTATATATTCAAAGGTGATTGGAGCATCGGGAGCGCTGACTTCTCTATAATTAAATTGTCTTCTCTGATTTCCGCAACAGCTCATCATCTATCCCCTTTTCTTCGTAATAGATGGCCGGCATTTTTTCCGATTTATTATATGAAAATCTTTCGAGCAATATAGCTCCACCTGACATGGCCAGCCACATAAAAATGCCCGTTTTCCAGTCCGTGGCAATAAGTGCAGCTGCAAGCGCTGCGACCCAAACGCTTAGGCATAAAAAGCAATCCATAAGATTGCCAAGGACCCCTTCTCCTAAGAACCTGCGTACATGGAGAAACAGATCCAAAGGTCCGTCTTCTGCAGTGAGCATATGTGTGACTCGCCATACTGCCAGAATGCCAAGAATTAACCAAGTAATATCTTTCATATATACTTCCCTTCATTTAAAGTCGGGTGGTATGTGAAAGTTTGCATCTACTATGGTCTGCGTATCTTTTGTAAGCGTACCTCAAGGAAAGTGAGTTATCACTGTAACTATTTTTTGATGGAGGGACTTGGCTGCGTAAAGGATTTCTATTTCCCTTCGTTAAATAAAATTTCCGGCTATGCCAAGATTCATAATATCTTATTTGGTTGGTAGGTCATTGTGGTTGAAAAGTGAAGCAATATTTGAAGTCATGGAATGTAGTATATCATGTGCCAAAGTTTCGCATATTATTCCAGGCAAGTTTGATAATAGTTTATTAAGTAAAAACACTTAATATTATAGCTTAATTATTCTTCACGAGATTAATTTATCCTTTATTATTGTGACATAAGCTATTTTTCACAAATTAACCACGTCAATGGGTTGCGGGTTTATTTACTACGCATCTTAAATATTCTGTTCAATAATATAGATAGAAACTAAACATCCAGTTTTAAAGCAGGGCGCACGCCGGCACGGGCTACACTGACATTCGCATAGCTGCGAATACTGCAGCCTGTACCGACAAAAAATGCACGCGAAGGCTTGTTTCCTTGTGTTCGCAGCCACCACCAGGAACAGCCAAGTTCTCCGCCATTTCTGATGATATAGTTGTCTTTGTTCGTTTTATCATATACATATAAGCTGCATCCATCGTTTTTTTTCGTTTTGGCAAAGTCTGTTCCAACGGCGCGCCGCAAATCCTTGCCGTGTATATCAGATAAATCCTTTATCTCGGTAACACTAAGTAAAAAAACCTAATCCTCCGTATCTGGGCTGTCTTCTCCGTTGTCCGTACAATGAGTCATCTTTATAAATTCCTTTTCGACTGCATTAAATGCTGTGTTATAAAATTCATTGTTCAACCACTTGGGCAAATCACAGTCATGCCAAGTAATATCCACGCAATCACGCCACTTAATATCCACGCTATGGCCGTGATACCGCTTGCAGTCCAAAATATACTCGCTCAAAATAAACAGCTCATTGCCCGAATTTTGGAGAACCCGCCACTTTATCGGCAGTTCTGTGCCGTCCTCTGACTGCGGATACTTGCCGAAAGGTATGATTTCGCCGGCTTTTGCCTTTCGTGCGGTATTTTGGACTTGCGAAGCCGTTTTCGAGTTTGATTCGGATTGTAGACTTGGCGTGGTTTGCGGCTTGTCCTTGTCAAAATTTAAGTTGAACATGTGTGCACCTTTTCTTTCACATTATATAAATTATTATTGTTTCGCATTATTCTACGAATGCGTCACAGTACACGGATAATGCGTAGGTGGTAAATGTTAGCCTCCGTCCCTATTTGACTCTTGTATTACTGCGCTTTCTCTTTGTAATGTGTGGTAGGGCAGGTTATTCCCCCCTGCTTAACCTTCTCAAATACGTAATTTATTACTTATGTTCAGTATAACTTATTGCTACAATTGTTGCGCATCATTAACAGACTGTGTAGATTTGAATATGGATAATGGGAAGTTGCGCAATTCTTGACCCGATGTCCTGTTGCCAGACATTAGGTTAAAGGAGTCCCAATTATATCATCTGCATCGCGGTATCCCATTTGTATCAGATACTCTTAAAAAAGCTGATCCTTTTGTAGCCGAATATTGATCATTTTACTTGCCCTTATAAGCACTAATCCATGTAATGCGCATATTGTATAACATAGGCGGTTTTTCATAATAAGTGGTAATTCTTTTATGTAAAGCCAATTCAAAAATAGAGGGTGATTAAATGCAAAGAAAAACAAAATTGACTGGAACCTTAATATACCCGAATGATCCGGAGTACTGGCAGGCTCGTAGGAACTGGAACCCGTTTACCAACGCATTTCCCATCGTATTTGTTTTTGCGCAGAAGACAAATGATGTTGCAAATGCCGTCAAATGGGCTCGTGAGAATAATGTGCCCATTCGGATGCGAAGCGGCCGGCATGCTCTGGCAAAAGATTTTTCTCAGACAAACGGTGGAATTGTGATAGATACCAGTCAAATGACAATGGTCAAGCTGGATAAGAAACGTGGAATCGCCACTGTTCAAGCAGGAATACGTGTAGGTGTGCTTGTGAGGAAGCTTGCGAAGGAAGGCATACTTGCTCCTTTTGGGGACAGTTCCACTGTTGGTATAGGTGGAATAAGTACTGGCGGTGGAATTACGGCTATCCAGCGCACAGCCGGAGTTATTTCCGACAATATTCTGGCTGCCACAATAGTTGATGCTAATGGAGAGATTTTACACGTCAGCAAAAACAAAAAACCGGACCTGTATTGGGCCATTCGCGGAGGCGGAGGAGGTAACTTCGGTATCATAACCTCCTACACATTTAAAGTTCGCCCTGCTCCCCCCCGAGTTGGGATCTTTCAAATAATCTGGCCGTGGGAGCAATTGGATGAAGTTATCGATACCTGGCAAAGATGGGCGCCATTCGTTGATGAACATCTGGGTACTATATTGGAAGCATTTGCGAAAACAAATGGTCTGCTCCGATCGCAGGGAATATTCCTGGGCCCCAAAGCAAAACTGAATAAATTGATAAAGCCTTTGTTAGATGTGGGAACTCCTTTAAAGGTATTAGTTAAAGAGGTTACATTACTGGAAGCAATAGACTTCTGGGCTCCCAATGAACCAATTTTCGACGATCAAAATACTGCCTGGTCATCAGCCTGGATGGAGCAATTCCTACCCGCAAAAGGAATTAGTGCAATCCATAGCTTCCTGGAAAAATCCAAAGGAAGTGAAACTAATGTCTTCTTCCTAAACTCCGGAGGGGCAATGAACCAGGTACCTCCCAAGGAAACAGCTTTTTTCTGGCGCAATACTAAATATTATTTGGAATGGGATGCCTCATGGACTAAAGACTCCGAAACCCGAAAGAGTATCAGACTTGTTGGACAGACCCGAACAAAACTGCAGCCCTATATAACTGGATCATATGTCAATGTACCTGATCTAAATATCAAGAATTATGGGCAGGAATATTACGGTGATAATTTCGCCCGGCTCCGAAAAGTTAAAGCCAAATATGACCCGGAAAATGTGTTCCACTTCGTACAGAGTATTCCTCCGGCTCATATTTGTGATCACTGCCATAACAATTGTCAGCCAGAGCCTTCACATTGTCATATGCCTTCCAGAAAAGTTAAACGTAAAGATTTACCTGGAAAAATGTCCAGCAATAGACGGTAGTAATTGTCAGGAAGTTAACGGAATTGCTGACCCAAAACCTCATTCTGAAGGGAGAGCTATATAAGCTCTCCCTGAATTTGTTTTGCATCTTCAGCGCTGATCATTCTTGTATCTGAATTTCTATTAGCCTTACTACAGATCCATGTTACCAATATAACTAGTAATAAAACCTTTAATAAAACATACTGTTTCATTTGGAGATTCCTTGTTTATTATTAGATTCTTTAAAAATACAGTCGGCTATACTATATAAAAAGCCAGAATTACCTGCAGTAGCAGTATTAATGGAATCCCCACTTTGAATTTTATATGGTGGGTTTTATGGTGGAAAGCATACATCCCCACCAAACCTCCTAGTGATCCACCTATGATGGCAGACAAAAACAAATCACTCTCTCGAATTCTCCAGGCTCCCTGCTGGGATCGTCTTTTATCCCAGGCAAAAAGACCGCAGCTTATAACATTGATTATGAGGAGGTAGATAAGAACATACAATCCGACGTCAGTAATACTATATTTGAACATCGATGTCTAATCCTCCCCCCATTTGATACCAGTAGTGTTGCGCCTTTCTGTTATCTTTCTTAAGCTTATAATTGTTGTAATAATGATGGAAATAAAAGAGATAATTATTACAAGCCAACTAGAAATTATGCAAAAGTCACGAAATCTATCAACCGTAAACACCGTTACGGCTAAATATCCAATAGTATAAAAAGGAAGTATTGCGTTTAGTCTCGATATCGGAATTTTAGTTCCAATATTTTTTAATATTACTCCTATTATTAAAAATGCAAATACTAAATACCACACGATAAGTATGCTAATTGGATCTGTTTCATACCATGGAAATATATTCTGCCAGGAAAAAGGAAGTAATGATGAATATACAATAAATAAGCAACCCAAAAAATACAGTTCTACTATATTTGTTATAATAAATAGAAGTATTGTTAGTATCTTTTTTATATCAATCATAACCTTTCTACAGATGAACGACTCATTATGTCTTTATAACGCTTATTTACTATAACTATTTTGACACCGGCACTATATTTCCTGCACCTTCTCTTCGAAATACGCAGCGAGCAAATTTCCACCATTCATCTTGCGTTTGAGTCAGTTACCCAAGCCGGGTGCACAACTAAAAACAGAGCCTATCTCAGATAAGGCTCTGTTTTTTAGCACTATACTTTATGCTAGGCCCAGTTTGTCTTCGTACTCGGCTCATTGTCTTGTTCACCATTTATCCAATTTCCTTCATATTTTAACCTGCCATCCCGCAAATAAGACTTACCGTAACCGTTCCGCTGACCTTCTTTGTATTCACCTTCGAATTCAAGGGTTAAAGGATAATACTTCTTCACCTTACCGTGCAATTTACCGTCTTTCCATTCACCTTCGTATATCAATCCATTACTTAAATGAGCCTTACCCCAGCCATTAGGTTTTCCGTTTTTGGCTTGACCTACGTAATCAGCAGTAACATCTGGAGAAAATGCAAAGCCCTTAATTTCAACGTCTGCCATATGATTTATCCCCCTTCCTGTCCTTGATTTTGTATTTAATATCGTTTTTTCTGTCCTACAAGAAAAGCAACCCATAAAAGTTATTTTCTTATCATTCTTGTATAGTCCTAATATTACTTCTATTCAGTAGTATCTTTCTTTTTATCTATGATATCATTTAGCCTTTCTGCGGCGCCTTCCTTTATTTCATGCACCTTATCCCCAATATTCATTCTTGCCTTGAGATCAGATTTAGAAGACTGAATTTTACCCTTCAATTCCAACTCCTCATTACCGGTAACTTTGCCAACTAACTCCTTAACTTCACCTATGACCTTATCTTTGGCATTGTCAACTTTACCCTTTGAATCTGTCACAATTAAAACCTCCATTAAATATTTTCTTTTTTTCATTTTATAAAACACACTATATTATGCGGGTTTTACTGGAGTAAATGTCTTTAACGACTATTTATCTAGATACGCAGCTTATTTATGGTTTTGTCTTGCTATCAACATAATCATAATTAACTTCACTGATTTTGACGCCAAAAATATAAGCGGTCTCCGTCATCGTTTTTTTATCTGTAGAGAACTTTATGTTTTCATCCTGTACTGAGCCGTTAGGATTGCTAACACTTATAGATATTGTATTTTCTATATCATTAGACGTAATAACTACATATGTCATATTTGTTGTTGATCCATCTTTTTCAACTTTAATGAATCCATTATCAGAAATATAATAAGCCGGGCTTCCATTTGAATTAATCCAATGACCGATTAATGCTTTATCTACTTTTAAAGAACCTCTCTGAGCATTAATGCTACAACCACTGATCAAAATAGCAAATACTGCAACGAGCATAATAATTAGAATCTTGTTCCTGCTCATTATCTAACACTCCCTTTATATGCCAATATAACATTGGGTAGAGTATTTTTTTCTGATCTAAATTACAATGAATTATACTCTTCTACCTTGAACTAACTGCATTACAATCACAATAAGTGCAATTACCAAAAGAATGGTCAATATTCAAGCCTTGTTTTTACAAAGCCTTATTTTCACTAAATTTTGGTTAGAAATAACCGTATAAGAATCTATTTTCTGGATCATCTTGCATATGTTTTGCCTAGCATTATGAAAAATAGAGATGTTAAAAAGAATAGTAATATTGAGAAGAATTAAGCATTGAAAGAAGTTGAGTAGAATGGAACTGTTGAGTAGAAAAGAATGTAGGGAAGAAATAGAATACTTGGATTAAGATGATATTTCAATATTCGTTATCCTAGTTACTATCATATATCTTTATTGGAGATAACACAAGTATGCTCCCCCATGCTTCTAAATCCAATATGTAATTTTGACCGAATATAATTTATACCAATCTAACTAGATAATTTTTTGGGAATAATATTATTGAATCTGGAGCTTAAAAGATTGGATGGATTATTGTAGATGTTAGTTTACAAGTATGGTATTGATCAATATGAATCTGAGTTAATGGCTAAGCTTGTTCAAGCCCAAAACAACCTTACTGCCCTGCGATTTGAACATTGGCACAAATATGAATTATATTCGATAAATTGGTGGTTGCTGATATTGATAGTTCTGACATCTTGGGTGATTTGGATGCGACTGGTAGACAAGAGGCAGATAAAGGATTGTCTGTTAGTAGGCCTATCAATAGGGTTGATGTCGTTAATTGTGGATTACATCGGTGGAGAGAAACTATTTTGGGTATACCCCGTAACTATTTATCCACTACTACCTCGCCTATTGGAGATAGATCTAGCGGCACTACCAGTATCCTACATGCTTATTTATCAATATTATCCAAAATGGAAGGCATATATAATTGCTTTAATAATATTAGGTGCTATGCTTAGTTTCGTAGCTGAGCCATTGTATCATCTTTCCGATGGCTATCAACCACTTGTTTGGAAATATTATTATTCCTTACCGATTTACATCATAATGGGAGTATTCATTAAGTGGTTCA